>ULWV01013122.1_pt1 | contig 17810 bp, 20 predicted proteins | sample 1960651 | NCBI WGS metagenome assembly ULWV01 (sample SAMEA4835820, study PRJEB28245) | human gut metagenome | biome: gut microbiome; material: fecal sample | place: Denmark | collected 2008
ATAGAAGAAATAATAATAGATCCAATTAGATGCCCGAATACTAAACGTGAGTTTATGGGATATGAAATAGAAAAAGATAAGGAAGGAAATTTAAAGGGTGAATATCCAGATAAAAATAACCATACGATTGATGCTGTAAGATATGGAATGGAAGATGAAATTATTAGTAGAAAAGTAAAGTTAGGAAGCAAGAATAAATTAGGAATAAGATAGGAGTAATATAATATGGCTATAGTAAGGGATAGGAAGTTTCTAGATAGTGATGGAACAGTATCTACTAAACTTCTTTTTTCATGCATAAAAGAGCATAGGCTTGAAGTAGAAGCTAGATTAAATAAATTAAATGATTATTATGAGGGAAATCATAAAATACTTGATAGAACATTCAAAAACAAGAATATACCTAACAATAAAATAGTATGTAATCATGCTGAATATATAGCAGATTTAGCAGTTGGATATGTATTTGGTGTACCTATCTCATATAGTGGAGAAGGAGCAGAAGCATTAAATATAAACTTTACTGAAATAGATGAAGATAGTCATAATAATGAATTAGCTTTAGATTTATCTATATTTGGTAGAGCATATGAATTGATATATATGAATAGTGATGAAAAACCAAAGATAGAATTAGCTTCATTAAGTCCAATAGATACTTTCTTAGTAGTAGATAATACTGTAAAAGAAAGACCTATGTTTGCAGTTCATTATTATCCTAATATTACGTTAGAAAACACTATAAAAAACTATACTGTAGAAATATATACAGAATCAGAAAAGTTAGTATATGAGATTCCAACCTTGGATGGTGAGTGTTCAATTGAAAAAGAAGTAGATATAGATGAACATTATTTTAATGGAATACCTATTATTGAGTATACAAACAATAAAAAGTCTAGAGGAGATTTTGAAGGTGTTATAGCATTAATAGATGCTTATAATAAATTGCAATCAGATAGAGTTAATGATAAAGAGCAATTAGTAGATGCATTTCTAGTTCTTATAGGTCAAAATTTAGGAGATTCTAAAGAAGAAGTAAGTGAAACAGTGCAATATTTATTAGAGCAAAAAATACTAGAACTTGATGATGGTGGAGATGCAAAGTGGTTAATTAAATCATTGAGTGAGGATCAAGTTGAAATATTAAAGAAATCTTTAAAAGATGATATACATGAGTTTTCTAAAGTACCATGTTTAACTGATGAAAATTTTGTAGGTAATTCTTCTGGTGTTGCAATGAAATATAAATTATTGGGATTTGAACAATTAGGGAGAACTAAAGAAAGATATTTCAAAAAGGGATTAAGAGAAAGACTTAAACTTATAGAAAATATAGAGGGGAAAAGAGCAAATAATATTAAATCTTCTGATATAGATATAAGCATGAAAAGAAGTTTACCAGTAGATGATGAATTATTAGCTAGAATTGCAAGTGAAACAGAAGGATTCATATCATGGGAAACTAGAATTAAGAATTTTGATCCAGAAATTGATATTGAAGAAGAAAGAAAAAGATTAGAAGAAGAAAAGAAGAGAAATATTGAAGAGCAACAAAAAGCATTTGGCTTCCCGTATGATAAAGCAGATAATCCGAATGATGATAAGGAAGGTGAAGAAGAATGATAATAAGTGCTTGGATAGTATTAATTTTAAATGCATTAACTGGAGTAACAAACTTTTTTGGAGTATTTACTGAAAAAACTACTGGTAAGAGAGTATTAAGCTTTATAGGCTGTATAATTAGTATATTAACTTGTATACTATCTATTTATATTTTAAGGTTATAGAAGGTTATAGTATGAATAGCAGAAATAATAGTTACTGGGAAGCTAGAACAAACGCTATAATGGACAAACAACAGTTAAACGCTGATATAACATATAGGAAGTTAAGGAAGGCTTATATAAAGGCTATAGCTGAAATAGAAGTAGATGTTAGAAGAATATATAATAAGCTTAAGAAGAATGGTGAACTTAATGATAATCAAGTAAAAGAATTTTTAAATACTGAATTATCAAAGTTAGATAGAAAAGAATTAAAGAAGTTAATTCTAAATACAAAAGATGATAAGTTAAGAAAGTTTTTAACAGCTAAATTAGATGCACCAGCTTATGCTGCAAGAATAGCAAGAAAAGAGGTTCTTAAAGAAGCATTAGTAGATAATTTAAAGCAGATAATGAATGAAGTTGCAGTAAATGAAATGGTATTAGATAAAAATCTATTTATTCAAAATATGAATCAATCATACTATACCCATATGTGGGAAGTGCAAAGAGGTATGCAGATAGGATTTGATGTAGGAGCTTTAGGAAAAGAAACTATTGAAGCTATATTAAAAAGACCATTTGCAGGAGGATATTATTCTGAAAGAATATGGGGTAATACATCAAAGCTAACAGAACAGCTTTATGAAACTGTATTATCAGGATTATTAAATGGTAAGCCATTAAAGAAAATGATAAATGAGTTAACTGAAACAATGGAAGTTGGCGAAAGTGCTGCAAGAAGATTAGTAAGAACAGAAGCAGCTTACTATACAAACATGGCAGCAGTTGAAGGATATAAAGAATGTGGAATAGATAAATATAGATATTATGCAAAACTAGATCTTAAAGTAAGTAATATATGTAGAGAGCTAGATGGTAAGATATTTCCTATAAGTGAAGCACAAACAGGAGTAAACCTTCCACCAATGCATCCATGGTGTAGAAGTTCAATAGGGCCTGTTATTGATGGTGGAGTATCTCAAAGAATTGGAGTTAGAACAAGAGATGTAGTTACAGGGAAAAGCCACATAATAAAAGGAGATATAACATATAAGGAATGGTATGATAGATTTGTAATAGATAAATATGGAGAAGATAAAACTAAAGAGTTAGAAAAGAAAGCAAAGACTTACAAGAAAAAGGATAAAAAATAGATATTCATAAAATCCATATTATGTTATATAATTGTATTATTATGTAATATGGGGGGTCTTATGAAAGAGAAAAAGAGAATAACAGCTTTACTATTATGTATATTTGGATTTATATTTGGATTACATCATTGGTATCTAGGAAATTGGAAAAAAGCATTATTATTTACTATAACTGCTGGAGGTTTATATATTTGGTGGATTCATGATATAATAAAGCTTATTTTTGATAAAGATTATATAAATAACTATAAAAGATGTACAAGTCTTAAAGAAGATTTTAAGGAAGAAATTAGATATCAGCAGAAGAAAGCTATTATAGAACAGGAAAATAGACAATATAAGGCTAGTTGTCAAGTATGTTGCCCTAACTGTGGAAGTACTCAAATTACTGCTAATAAAAAGGGATTTAGTTTAGGTAAAGCTATAGCTGGAGGAATTATATTAACACCTATAGCTGGTGTAGCAACTGGTATGCTTGGCAAAAATAAAATAATAATAACTTGTTTAAGTTGTGGAAAACAATTTAAACCGGGAAGATAATTTATAGCACTTACTTAGGTAGGTGCTTTTATTATACTTAAAATTAAGGAGGAAATATTTATGAAAAAATTATTTATATCTCAACCAATGAGAGGTTTAACAGACGAAGAAATTTTAAAAACTAGAGAAGAAATTAGAGTTAGAGCAGAAGAAACAATAGGAGAGTCTGTAGAATTAATAGATTCTTTTATTGAAGACTATCCAGGAGAGATTAATAAATCTGTACCAGTTTGGTATTTAGGCAAATCAATACAACTTCTTTCACAAGCTGATATTGCATATTTTGGTGGAGATTGGAGAAATGCAAGAGGTTGTAGAATTGAGCATGAAGTGGCAGATAAATATGGAATTAAAATAATAGAGGAGTAATGGTGGTTAATTATGAATGAAAAAGAATTTTTAGAGTGGTGTAAGCAAGAAGTATGTGATTATACCAATAAACATTTAGATAAAACAGATAAAAAGGAAATCATAACAGATGATGTATATATGGTGTGGTGCTGTAAAACACTACAAAATAATAAAGCATTACTTAGTACTACTTTACCTGATGGAATATATTATGAATGTACATACAATGGAGATAAAAAAGAAATGTATGTAGATGTTTATAAGAAATGGGAAAATTATAAGGTTAAAAAATAATTAAGTCTTAGGAAACTAAGGCTTTTTATTATGCCCTAAGTAAGGCGTTAAACTGCTTAAAAATAATATTTGAACCTAATGGGCAATGAACATTAGGGGCGAGGAGGAAGAAATGAAAAGAAAATTAATTATGAATCTTCAACTATTTGGATTAGGACAAGTTTCTAGACCTTTTCTTAATGCAGATAGTGGAGAAGGCAATGGAGGAGCTGGAACTGGGGCTGATAACAGTAATGGTGAAGGTAGAACAGATGAAAATCAAAATTCAGATGAAGGAGATAAGTCTTTTGATGATATTTTAAAAGATAAAAAGTATCAATCTGAATTTGATAAAAGAGTAGCAAAAGCTTTAGAAACTGCAAGAGGTAAATGGGAAACTGATTATCAAGCAAAGGTTGAAGAAGCTAAAACAGAAGCAGAAAAGCTAGCTAAGATGAATGCGGAACAAAAAGCAAAATATGCAGAAGAGAAGAGATTAGCAGAGCTAGAAAAGAGAGAAAAAGATATAACTACTAGGGAATTAAGAGCAACAGCTTTTGAAACTTTAGCAGAAAAGAATCTACCTAAAGAATTAGCAGATATTCTTAATTATTCAGATGCAGAGCAATGCAATAAAAGTATTGAAGCTGTAGAAAAGGCTTTCCAAGCTGCAGTAGAGAGAGCTGTAAATGAAAAATTAAGAGGGAAACAAACACCTAATAAGGGTGGGCAAGGAAATGCAGGAGATGCAGCATTAAGAAAAGCTATGGGGCTTTAAAATTAATAAAAGTGAGGAAGATTAAATTATGGCAAATACAATTACATTAGCAAAGAAATATGTACCTTTACTAGATGAGGTTTATAAGAAAGTAGCATTGACTTCTATACTAGATAGTGATGCTAGTTTAGCAAGAGAAGGAGCAAATACAAATGAAATAATTATTCCTAAGATAGATATGGATGGATTAGGAGATTATGATAGAAATTCAGGATATGTTAATGGAGATGTTACATTAACATGGGAAACAGTTAAATTTAACTATGAAAGAGGTAGAATGTTTAATGTTGATGCTATGGATAATGAAGAATCAGTAGGATTAGCATTTGGGAAATTATCAGGTGAGTTCATAAGAACTAAGGTAGTTCCAGAAATAGATGCATTTAGATTTGCTACTTACGCAAGCAAATCGGGCGTAACAGTAGTTAATGAAGGTTTATCAACTGGTGAAGCAGTAATAAAAGCGTTAAGAACTGCTTCAACTAAAATGGATGAAGAAGAAGTAACTTCAGAGGGAAGAATATTATTTATTACACCAACATTAAAAGGATTAGTAGATGATCTAGATACTACTAAATCTAAAGCAGTAATGGATAAATTTGCAGCGGTTATTGAAGTACCACAATCTAGATTCTATTCTGCAATAGAACTTAATGATGGGAAAAGTGGTGGTGAAGAAAAAGGTGGATATAAAAAGGCATCAGATGCTAAAGATTTAAACTTTATGATTATTGAACCATCAGCATTACTTCAATTCCCTAAGCATGTTGTACCTAAGATAGTTACTCCAGAACAAAATCAATCTGCAGATGCATGGAAGTTTGGTTATAGAAACTATGGACTAGCAGATGTTTATGAAAATAAGACAGCTGGTATATATGCACATACTAAAGCAGCATAGGAGAAAGTATTATGGGAAGAATAGTTGGATTGGTATTTAAAGATACTAAAATTAAAGAAAAGGAATTTAAAAATAATGATGTTGATTTAAACAAATTAACATTAGATCAATTAAAAAGTTTAGCAGAAGAAAAGGGGATTGAATTTGCTCCTAAAATAAAAAAAGATGATCTTATATTTTTAATTGAAAATGATATAGATGATGAAATAGAGAATAAAGAGGAAGCATAAGCTTCTTCTTTTTTGGATGGTGCTTAAATGGATCAATTAACAAATATTAAAATAAGAACAAATGAGGATGATGTTATACTTTTAAATCAGCTTTTAGAAGATGCAGAAGCCGAGATATTAGATTACTGCAATAGAGATACACTATTACCACGTATGCTTGGATTACAAAGAGAGTTAGCTGTTATTTATTATAATAGGCTAGGAAGCGAGGGGGAATCTTCTAGAAGTGAGGGAGGAGTATCTGTAAGTTACAGTACTGATATTCCTGAAAATATTAAAAGAAGATTAAACTCATACAGGAGATTAAAGGCGGTGAGATTGGCCAATGAGAATAAAGAATAAAAAAACTTACTGGCTTAAGAAAAAAATAACCACTGAAGATAATGAAGGCAATGTGTATGCTGATTATTCTGAAGCAATTGAAATAAAAGCAAATATATATCCAGCTAGTGGGAAACTACAAGCTGAAATATATGGTGAGAGATTAAATTATATATTCAATATGCTTTATGATGGCCAAGAAAAATTAAATGAAGGTGATGGAATATGTGTTTTTGTAGATAAAGATAGTAAACCGGACTACAAGATAATATCAATTAAACCATATTCACACCAATCAATAGAATTGGAGAAGATATAATGGCTGTAACCAATGTAAAAAGGCTTATGAAAAAACTTGATGAACTAGGGGGGAATAGTGAAGCTGTATTTGAAAATGCAGTAGAAAAGGCTGGAAAAGCAATAGAAAGATATGCTAAAGATTATTGTCCTGAAAGTGGATTAAGTGATGATACATTAAGAGATTCAATTAAATTTGAAATGGTTAAAAAAGATGGTAAAAAGACTAAAGGAAGAGTTGTTACAAATCATGAGTATGCAGCTTATGTAGAGTTTGGAACAGGACCAGTAGGAGCAAAAAGCGGTGGAGTTGCTTCTAAATTAGCGGGTAAGATAACTTATAAATCAGATGGTTGGTATATTCCAGCAGATGAAATTGAACCAGCAGTAGCAGAGCAATATCATTTTAAACTTGTTACGATTGGGGGAGTTGATTTTTACTATTCAGAAGGACAAGCAGCACAACCTTATATGTATCCAGCAGTAGTAGGTAAAGAAAAAGCCATAGGTAATATAGTTAGATATCAAATAAACAAAGAAATAAAAAGAATATGTAATAGTAGGTGATAACTTGGTTAATTTTAAACCTATAATTTATAAAAAATTAAAAGAAATTGAAGGTGTTACAGTAAGTGAAGAATATCCAAATGATTGGAGTAAATTACCTGCTGTAACTTATTCAGAGGAAGATAATTCTACTTATGAGGTAGTAGATAATGAAGAATCTACTTGTAGGATTATTTATCGAATAGAAGTATGGAATGATAGAAGTACTTCGGAAATTGTTTTAAACATAGATAAAGCAATAACTTCATTAGGTTTAAAAAGAACATTCTGCAAAGATGCTCCAGTTCCAAGCAAATTAAAGCATAAAGTTCTTAGATATGAAGGTATTGTTGATATCAAAACATTTAGAGTATACCAAAGAAATTAAGGAGGAGATTATATGTTAGCAAATGGTATTAAATTAGGATATTCAACAAGTGGTTCAAGTTATACAAATTTAGAAGGACTTCAAGAAGTACCTGAAATTGGTTCAGATCCTGAAAAAGTTGATGTGACTACTTTAGCAGACAAAGCAAAGAAATATGAACAAGGTATAGGTGATTATGGAGATTTAGAGTTTACATTTAAATATGATAACTCTTCAGCAACATCACCATTTAGAATATTAAAAGGATTTGAAGCAAATAAAACCGTAGTTAAATTCCAAATAGAATTTCCTGATGGAACAAAATTTAAATGGGATGCACAAGTAAGTGTAAAAATTGGTGGTGGTGGTGTTAATGCATTAATAACATTTACTGTATCAATGGCTTTACAAAGTGATGTCAATATAGAACATCCAGCTGATTTATCAATGCTTAAAGAACTTAAGGAGGATGAAGAATAATGAAATATCATACTTTAGAAATTAACGGTCAAGAATTAAAATGTAGATTAACTACTCAAAATACAAGAAAATTAGAAGAAAAATTAGGTGGAGAATCATTAATGTTAATGCTAGTAAAAAAGAAAGTATTAGGTGCTGGTGATATATCAGCAATACTTCATTCATCATTACAAGCATTAGAGCATGGATGGACATCTCAAAAGGTAGATAACCTTATAGATGAATATATAGATAATGATGGTGACTTATTTACTCTTCAACAAGAATGTATGAACATAATGAAGGTAAGTGGTTTTTTCAAGGAGAGTCCACAGAGCCAAGAGCAGGAAGTGGACAAGGAAGAAGCAAAAGAGGCCATGAAACTTTTACTGAATTAATTAATGAATTATATCCGATTTGTTTAGATTGTGGCATTACACCAAGCCTGTTTCATGAAAGTACAATAGATGAATTAATTGATCTAATTAAATCTTACGGAAGAAAAGAAGAAGCAAGGCAAAAAGAAAATATAGTTTTAAATTATATGTTAGCTAGACAAATAGGAGAGAATGTTGCAATTTTATTTAATAAAGATGCAAAAGTAACTCAACTTTGGGATTTATACCCTGACTTATTCAAAAAAGAAAAGGAAATAAGTGATAGAAAAGTAAGAGAGGCAGAAATGGAAGCTTATAAAGCGAAGTTTACTGCCTTTGCTTATAGCGTAAATTCCAAGATAGGGGGTGAAAATAATTAATGACTATAGAGGAATTAGAAATAGTTATTGAAGCACAAACAAGAGATTTCCAGCAACAAATAGAAAGAGTAACAAATCAAGTGAGCAATATGGAGAAAAGAGTTAATAAATCTCTAGGAAATATAAAAAATATTTTTGGTAGAGTAGGTAAATGGATTGCTGCTCTAGGGATAGGTAAAGTTATAAAAGATAGCATTATAACAGCTATGGACTCTATAGAAAGTGACTCCATGTTTGATACTGTATTTGGTTCTCTCGCTAATGATGTACGGCAATGGTCAGAGGAACTACAAAATACCCTAGGGTTAAATGGTTATGCTATTAGAGAGAATGTTGCAACTTTATATAATATGACTCAATCAATGGGGTTAGCATCAAGTGAAGCCCTAAATCTTTCCAGGGATATGACTTTACTTGCTGAAGATATGGCAAGTTTTTATAACTTAAGCAGCGAAGAAGCATTTACTAAAATTAGAACTGGATTAACAGGTGAAACTGAACCACTTAAAGCATTAGGTATATTAGTAGATGATGCTACTATTAAACAATATGCTTACGCCAATGGAATAGCTAAAACTGGAAGTGAATTAAGTAATACAGAAAAGGTAATGGCTAGATATATTGCTATATCTCAACAGACTGCAACGGCAAGTGGAGACTTAGCGAGAACAATAAATTCTCCAGCAAACCAATTGAGAGTATTACAAAATAATTTAAATTTATTAAAAATAGAATTAGGTAATGCTTTTATGCCAATAGTACAAATAGTATTACCAATATTAAATTCATTTGCACAATCATTAGTAAAGGTAACTAGTGTGGTAGCTAGATTTATGAACGTATTATTCGGGACTTCAGCTAGTTCATCTGCAGGAAGTACGGCAACTGCTATTGGTGGAGTTAGTACAGCAGTTAAGGGTGTTAGTGACGCATATAATAATGCGGGGAATAGTGCTAAAAAGGCTGCTAAAGATGCAAAAGGATTTCTTGCAGGATTCGACGAGATCAATAAAGTAAATCAAAATAGTTCTGATTCAGGAAGTGGGGCATCTGGTGGAGGTTCATCAGGTGGAGTTGATATTCCAAGTTTTGATATTAGTGAGCAAGAAGGAGCTCTTGAACAATTAACTGGAAAAGTAGAAGAGTTTGCACTTAAAGTAAGGAATGCTTTTATAAATATTGCAAATTTCATAAAAGAGCATAAAGAAATTATTATTTCACTAATAGCTGGACTAGCAGCAGGAATCATAAGTATCTTTATTGCTGCTAACTGGGGAACTATAGTCAGCACAATAAGTGGAATATTTATACCTTTGATTACATGGTTTAAAAATTTAGCTTTAGCTATGGAATTTTCAACACCATTAAAAGTATTTAGTTATGGACTATTTGGAATAAGTCCTATTGCGTTAGCTGTTGTAGCTATAATAGCTGCTGTTACTGCAGCAGTAGTATATTTATGGCAAACATCTGATACCTTTAGACAATCACTAATAGATGGTTGGAATGCATTAATTAGTGTATTAACTCCTTATTGGGAAGCTATAAAGGGAGCATTAATTTTAATAGGAGATCTTTTAATTACAGTGCTAAAGCCTATACTATTTATATTATGGGATGCCTGGTGTACTGTAGTAGATAATATAGTAAAAGTAACAATGGCTCTATGGACAAATTGTATAGCACCAGTAGTTCAATTTTTAGGTGAATGCCTTAAAAAGATTATAGATGGATTAAATGAAATATGGCAAGCATGGAAACCTACAATAGAAAAAATAGGAGAAATACTTGTCGGTATATGGAATACTTGTTTAAAGCCATTCGTAAATTGGTTAGGCAGTACTTTTATTCAAGCGTTTAAAAATATAGGGGATTATATTAAACCTATATTAGATAGTTTAAAAACTATGTTTGGTGGATTAGTAGATTTTATAGTTGGAGTATTTACTGGTAATTGGCAAAAGGCTTGGCAAGGAGTGCAAAATATATTTAAAGGTATATTTAATGGACTTGAAGCAATAGCTAAAAAGCCAATAAATTATATTATTAGTGCTGTTAATAGCATGATTAAAGGATTGAATAAAATTAAACTTCCAGATTGGGTTCCAGGGCTAGGAGGTAAGGGTATTAATATTCCTACAATTCCTATGTTAGCTAAAGGAGGAATTATAGATAGTCCAACAATTGCTATGGTAGGAGAGGCAGGTAAAGAAGCAGTAATGCCTTTAGAAAATAATACAGGATGGATAACTGATTTAGCTTCTAAAGTTGCAGATAGAATGCCACAAGGGGCAAGCACTACTACAAGTGATGCACCTATTGAATTAACTATCCAAATAGGAACAACAAAGCTTGGCAAAGTTGTTATTGATAGCATTAATAAAGTTAATAGACAAGCTGGAAAGAATCTTATAACAGCAGGGTAGGTGATAGTTATGATTAGGATAAATGGAGTAGCAATTGCTACTCCTAAAACATTTGAAGTAACAGTAAGTGATTTAGATGGAAATAGTGAAAGAAATGCAAATGGAGAATTAATAAGAGATAGATTAGCTGTAAAAAGAAAAATTAATTTAGAGTGGCCAGCTTTAACACAAGCTCAAAGTTCAAGATTATTAAGTGCTGTATCAGATGTGTTTTTTACTGTAGAGTTTCCTGATCCTCAACTTGGTGTTATATCTAGAACTATGTATGTAGGGGATAGAACAACTCCAGCTTATTCATGTATAAATGGAGTAATTAAATGGAGTGGACTTAAAATGAATTTCATAGAAAGGTAGGTACTAAATGTATAAAGTAAGTAATGAGTGTAAAAAGGCTATAAATCATTATTCTAGAGAATTATATAGTAAAGCTTATATAAATAATAATGAAATATATGCAAGTGATATTATATCTTATGAAATAAATGAAGGAATAATATCTGGTAGTGATTTTGAACTTGGTGGAGCAGTAGCATCTACTTTAGAAATTAAAATTAATAATCTACATGGTGCTTATAATGACATTGAGTTAAATGGAAAAGAAATTAAAATATTTACAGGAATTTTATTAGAAGATAATTCTATAGAATATGTACCAATGGGGATTTTTATAATTGATGAAGCTGTAAAAGATAAAAACATTATAGTGATTGAAGCTACAGACAAAATGGTAACTTTAGAAGATTATTATGAAAGTAAATTAACATTCCCTACAACTGTTTTAAATATAGCAAATGAAATTTGTACTATAGCTGGAATAACTTTAGCTACAAAACAATTTTATAATAGTAATTACATAGTTAATAGTTTACCTTTTGGAATAACTCTTAGAGATGTAATTCATGATATAGCTGAAATTGCTGGAGGATTTGCTAAAATTAATAGAATTGGTGAATTAGAAATAATAACACCAGGTAAAAGTATAGCAACTGAAATAAATAAAGATAGATACATAGATATGCAAATTAAAGAAGGATTCTATGTTGATAATTTAACTATAGTTGAAAATTACTTTCCAGTACCTCCAGTTCCAATTAATTTGAATGTTTTACCTTTTAGCTCTAAATGGCAAGGGGATTTTTCAATAGATCCAGGAGATAAAGTTATTTTAAATGATGGAAAAGGTACTTATGAAACTATTATTACTAAGCAGAAAATAACTTTTAATGGTGGATTAAGATATGAAAGTGAATGTACTGGACTTAGTGATCAACAAAAAAGTACTCAACAAATATCGAATACAGAGAAAACTAATAAAAGATATAGAAGTGAAATTAAACAGTTAGCTAATGAAATATCTCAAAAGGTATCAAGTGGTGATTTTGAAGCTTATCAAAAAATTACTGATGAAAAAATTGAAAACAAAGTTACTAAAACTGAAGCCGAACATATAGTTAACTCTAAGGTAGAACAAACTGAAAATAAATGGTCAGCTACATTTGAAAGTTCTGGAGCATATAACTTAATTGAAAACTCAACTGGATTTAATAAAGTTAAAAATGGTTGGGAAAATGAAGTTGGTGATTCATCTAAAATATATGCTTGGTATAGAGCTAATGAAAAAGTATCTACTGGATACTATATGGGGATATATAGAGATAATGATACTTCTACATCTATTTATAGTGCTATAAGTAGTAGGTTTAATTTAGCACCAAATACTACCTATACTTTCACAGGAAAGTTCAATACTCATAAGAAATCTAAAGGGGTAAGAGTAACAATTAAAACATCAAATTCTATAGATTATATCCAAGAAGATAGAGTAACATTTGATAATTCTATAATCATATATGAAGCAAATGAAAACTCATGGGTAAATGTTAAGAATACATTTACTACTGGAGAAAATGTTAAATCTGGGTTTATTCAAATTGAACATTTAGGTTATGATGTTGATAATCCTTTAGTTTCTAATTCTAACACTATATTTTGGGCAGACTTATTACTTGTTGAAGGTGAAGTTTCAAAACCCTGGTGTCCTCATGCAAATGAGATTTACAGTGGTTCAACTATAATTGATGCAAGTGGAGTTACTATTAATAATGGAGATATTAGAGTTAAGAATAAAGCTGGAACAACTGTTTTAGAAGGGGATACCGAAGGTAATTTAATTTTATTGGGAACCATGAAAAGTCAGAAGGGAGATCAGTATGTTGCACTAAATAGTGGAGGTATCACTTTTCAAGATGCACATAGAAATGAACAAATAGTAAGAATGGCTACATCAGCATATGCATCTAATGCAGATATGAATGGTATGATAATTGGAATGGCTCAATACTGTGATTATATTAGATTTAGTCATTTACAAAAGGCTGACTTAAGCCAGGGATGGGATTCAAGTGTGACGGCATATAACTTCTTTGATTTATGGGCAAGTAAGCAAATCATAGGTTCAACAGTTTATCAAAAAGGAATAAATGTATTTGCTCCAGTTTATATGAAAGGAAAAATGTGTTTTCAAAACAGTTCAGATTATACAAGTGATATCTGCAATTTAAATTGGAATACAATTCAAGATTTGTTGGGGATATGCGGTGATAATGGATTGTTTCTAGGGTATAGAAGTGCGGGTGAATATAAAGCTAGAATTGTATTAACAGAAGGGGCACATCCGGGCACCGGAGATAATATAAGGTCATGGGGAAACTGGAATTTAAGTGAAGCAACAATTCATAATGGACATTTTAATGGAAAATCTTTAACTATTTCAGGAAGTAAAAACTGTTTGCAAAAAACAAATAATTACGGTGAAAGACTTATAAATGCTTATGAAACTGCAGAATATTATTTTGGAGATATAGGATCTGGAATAATAAATAATGATGGAGAATGCTTAGTTGGAATAGATGATGTATTCCAGGAATGTGTTAATACTGATATAGAATATCATGTTTTCACTCAAATTTATAATGGAGTAATTAGAACAATAGAAAGAAATAAAACATATTTCATTGTAAAAGGTGAACCAGGAACTAGTTTTAGTTGGGAGTTAAAAGCTAAGAGAATTGGCTATGAAAATAATAGATTAGATATTCAAGACTTAGAAAATAATTCTGAAAGTGGAGTTGAATTATTTAATGATGATGATTTTAAGGCGAATACAAGTGAAGAAACTTTAAATTTTATATTAGATTTTAATTTAGAAGATTTATTAATGGAGGTATTGTAATGAAAATATTAACTGGATTTGCAGTAGTTAAAGATAGTGTAGGTAATAGAATAACTTTTACTACAACTGAAGTAGATGAAAGTGGAATGATAACATCTAGTAATAATAAAGAAAGTTTTATTGTTCTTGATCCTGAAACTAATGCTTTAATTACACAATTAGAAGAAAAAATTAAAAATAGAGTATAGCAGGTGATATAATGGCACTCATACAGGGGATAGTAGATACTCAAAAACAAAACTTGAAGAGTTTAGGGATAGTAAATTCGGGTGATGATCTAACAATTGAATTAGAAGTAAAACAGAATGGGGTTAACATTGAATTTGTTAATCCTATTTTTGAATTACTAGCTACTAAGAGTGATGGGACTAGAGTTAGGCAACTAGTTGATATAACTTATATAGGCAATGTAGTTAATATAATAGGGGATGAACAATTGGTTACTTCTCCTGGTATAGTAACTTTGCAATTAATAATTAAAGACAACAAAAGGAGCTCTACTTGTCTTTTCTATTTTATGTGTGGCACAAGTTTAGATAGAGATATAATACAATCTATTTCTAAAGTTGAAGTTCTAAATCAATTAGATGAATATGTAGTACAGGCATTTGCAAATCTTAAAGAGTATGAACAAAGAATAATAGCTAGTGATGCATCTATAAGAAATCTTAATGAAGATATGATAAAGGCTGAAAAAGTTAGAGTACAAGCTGAAATTAATAGGGGGAATACATTTGATAATCTTGTATTAAAGATGAATAATGCTATTAATGCAGCTATAGCTACAGATGAAACACTACAAAATAATGAAATTAAGAGAATTGATAATTATAATACTATTAAAGCTGAATTAGAGAGCATTAAAGACGATTTAATTCTACTTAATAATAATATTAGCAAAGAGGAAGAGAAAAGAGTACAAGCTGAAATTGATAGAGTTAATAAAACATTAGAGATAATAGAAAAATTAAAATCTACTAATGATAAAGTAAATATAGCTGAAGCAGAGAGGGTAACTGAATTTAATAATATTAAATCCGAACTTACTTCTCTTAAAGAGGCTCTTACAACTATCAATAATATCGCAAACTCTAATGAAGAAATTAGAAAAACAAATGAAAGTGGAAGAGTTGCAGCTGAACAACAAAGAGTTACAGATTTTGAAAAAATAAAATCTGATAATACATCTCTTGGAGTAGCTCTTACTAAAAAAGTTGATGATAAGATAGTTGAAATTGAAGCCAATAATAATACTTTTAAGCAAGGAATTAACGAACAATACGAAACTATTGTTCGTGAAAATGAAACTTTTAAGAGTGAAGTAAATGCAAAAACTGGTAACTGTGAAGAAGGTTATTTTGACGGAAAAGTATATCCTACTCTAAAAGATAGGTTAGATTTTGATTTTGAGGACGTTAATAGAAGGTTACTTGAAGCAGAATTATTAGGTTATGAAGGTTCTATAATGAAATGTGATAGCACGTATTCGGGATTAACAAGTGATTTAGAAATCAAGGGAAGAACATTGCAGAATTTACTTTTAGATAATACTTTTGAAAATACAACCACAGTTGACGGTGGGTGGAAGGCTACACGTTTAAACATAGCTTTTGATTTAAAAGCTAATACTGATTATTTATTAATATATACGGTATCTAAAAACTCTAATAATTATTCGTTAAATATTGGTGGAAAAATTGATAATGCTTTTAGTGTTATGGGGTTAGATTCAAGCATAGGAACTCACAAAGTTATAATTAAAACTTATTCTGACATAACTGACAAAAAAATGAACAAATTATTCTTTCAATATTTAAATACAATAGCAGGAGAAATTAAAGTTACTAATATAATGCTTTTAGAGTATTCTATAAACTTAGAGAGCCTTCCTATCGAATATTTTGAAGGAATAAAAAGTGTTGGAGAACAAGAAAAAATAGGAGATAAATATAAGGTTGGAATTAAGAGTTATGGGAAGAATTTGCTTGATATTGAAAAATTCAAAAATGTCGAGAACCATAACAATGTTCCAAAAACTGAACTGGCAACATTTAATAAGTGTTTCTTGATAAAAAACACTAAACCAAACACAAAATATACAATATGTAGAACGTCTTCGGCAGTCGGAACAGTTAACGTTAGTATATTAAACTCAGATGGTAGCAGGGCTTCGCTAACTTCTGGTACTTCAACTAATAGAACTATAGAAACATCATCTGATGGTTTATTATATATAGCTATTCAATCAGTTACTCAAGAGCGAATAACTACAGCATTATCTGAATCTGGTGAATTATGGCTAGAAGAAGGAGCAATACCAACACCTTACGAACCATATCAATCAGACACTAAATACTTATTGGTGGATGAGCCTTTACGCAGTTTACTTAATGGTGTGAGTGATACAATTGACGAGTTAGGTGTAGAAACTAAGAGAGTTGGAAAGATTATACTTGATGGGAGTGAAAATTGGGGGTTTAGTGTTGAACAAGAAAACACGATAAGATTTTATATATCGAATAGAACAGGGAAAACAAGTTTTGGTTATTGTGATACTTTAACATATAGGGCAAGTGGCATGCCACATGGAGATTATGAATACATTCTTATAAATCCAACTAATATTTTTATAAATATAGCTAAATCAAAATTAACCACACAGGATGTAGAAGGGGTGAAAAATTGGTTACAAACTAACAATACTACACTGATATACGAATTAGCAGAACCAATTGTAATAAACCATAACAAAAACTTAAACCTAAAAACATACGAAGGAACTACTTATATAAGTTCAGAAAACACTTTAAAGGCAAATATAAGTTGTAAAGTTCCATCAAATGTACAAGCTGTATTACAAGATACAAGAGCTAGAAATAGAGAATTAGAAAATGAACTTGAAACAACTACATTAAAGCTAAAAGAAGCAGATAATATATTAAAAGAAATGGACACAGATTTAATAAAAACAAATTGGGAAATGGACGATAGACTATTCGAGGTAGAATGGGCATTAGAAGATGCTGGACTAGTTACATCAGTATCAACATTTAATATAAATAACAAAATGAGAGGAAGTGCAAGTGTTATGGCATTAAGTAAATTTGAACAAGCTAAAATTATTATTATGAGTGGTGATTATGATAGAGCTACTTTAGAAGGACAACTTTCTAAATATCTTAAAAGAAATATAATTGCTCAAGATGAATATGATACTTTAATTAGTATGATGGACGCAAAAGAAATTGTAGTGGGTGAATAATTGAATAAAATTGTTCATAAAATTTAAGCTATTTAATAGTGATAAATATTATTTAATATATTATAATAAAAGAGAAAAGTTAAGAAAACTTTTCTCTTTTTAAATTAAGTTATGGTGTTAGTATAAAGTAGTGGACACATTAAGACG
>ULWV01030071.1_pt1 | contig 17779 bp, 14 predicted proteins | sample 1960651 | NCBI WGS metagenome assembly ULWV01 (sample SAMEA4835820, study PRJEB28245) | human gut metagenome | biome: gut microbiome; material: fecal sample | place: Denmark | collected 2008
TGTTACGGAGACAGATCTGCCAGCTTCAGAGATTGGACTTGATGCACTTGAATATATATTGATTGATGATTATGATACTGCGAAGCTGTCTGATGATCAGTATAGTGCCATGATGTCCTGGATGTATGATGGTGGAACATTGATTCTCTCCCTCGGAAAAAATGGAGATAAAGTTCTTCACAGGTTTGCGAATGGTGTTGTTGGCTGCAGTGCGATTGGGACAGAACTGAGAGATGTATCATTTGAAGATGGATCAGGTAAGGTTATAGCAGAGCAGCAATCATTGAATGTAACGCAGTTTGAGATGAACGGTGGCAGTGAGGTGGCAGATATAAGTGATTCCGCTCCGATATACATAAAAAATATCGGCAAAGGAAGGGCTGTTGTTGTGCCTTATTCTCTGGGTGAATCCCTTGCGGCGGGTGTACAAGGTCAAAAAGCTGTGGCAGGAAGAATATTTGAAGAAGGGCTCACCGGTGCTGTTTGTGACAACGTGCTCAGGAATTATTATGATGCTGGAAGTTCGCTGGGGTTTGATACCGCAGTTGGTGTGAACGAGAAAGAAAAGCCTTCGGCGGTATTGATAGTGGTAATTCTTTGTGTGTATACTCTGCTCAGTGGTCCGGTTGTCTATATTGTGCTCAAACGAAGGAAGAGGCAGGAACTGATATGGGTGTGTGTGCCGGCGCTTGCGATTCTGGGGACATTGGCTATATATATTGTGAGCCTTAGATACAGAGTCTCTGAACCGGTGAATCTTTCATTTGTGGCTGCGGATATAAGCGGCGATGTAAAGCGTGAGAATATTTATTCATATATAATTGGTGCAAAGAGTGGTGATTCCAAACTTCATATTGACAATGAATTTCTTGATGTGCATATAGATGGAGTAAACTCAGAGCTTAACAGTACATCATCAGAAAATTATAAATTGGAGAAAATGATGTCCGATGATGGTACTGATATAAATTACCATTGCACAAAACCGTTTGAGAGCGTTGATATCAGTGCATCAGGGGAATCAGAAAACGACATAGGAAAGATAGACAGCGATATCGTATTATATGCTGATGGATTTGAGGGAACTGTCACGAACAATACAGATTATGACATATGTAATCTGGTGGTCGTTGGAGGCGTGTATTACTATTGCGTGGATAAACTTGATTCCGGAGAATCAGTTTCTATAGATAAGGCTGAGAATATGAGACTTCAGAGGGGGTATTATTATGACGCCATGAAGTCGTACTATGAGTTTAGATACGGAAAGAATTACATTGACAATAAAGATATAGCTTCTCTTATGGCAAGAAACAGTTATATTGAGTATTTGCTCGGTATGTACAATGTGGATAAATCAAATGAAGGCAAAATTGCTGTCTGGGGAAGCATAGATCGTGATACTAAGATTGCCGGAGACGGTATGGAGAATTATGGAACATATGCTGTGTATAGCTTTGGGGCAGGCAGATATATCGATGCTGATGGCGTTTATTATAACAACATTTACGATATGGCGGATTATAGATATAGTCAGTCTGATTATGATACAGATGATTTCATGATGTATTCAGATGAAGTTGACATAACAGTCAGATTTAATGTAGGTGACGATATCAAAGAACTTAATTGCATTGAAAATAGAAGCGGGAGATCGAGAGTTGTTGTCAAGGCGTTGAATAATGAAACTGGTGATTATGACGTGGTATTTTCAAATGGAGATACAGTGTTAAATGGCAGGGAACTCGACAAATATCTGACAGATGGAGTCATAAATTTCAGATTTATTGCACCGCAACAGGGAGATTATTATTACGATAGCTATCTCCCTGAGATAACAGCCAGAGGAGGTGTGCCGGATAATGGTGGAAATAGAAGAACTGACTAAGAGGTACGGCAGATTTCTGGCATTGGATCATGTGAATTTCCATATCAATAAGGGAGATATCTTTGGATTTGTGGGTCCGAATGGAGCGGGGAAAACAACCACTATGAGGATTATGTGTGGTCTTATAAAAGCGACATCGGGAAATGTTGTTATAGATGGTGTGAATGTGTTGAAACGTCCTGCTGAAGTTAAGAGACTTATAGGATATGTGCCTGATTTTTTTGGAGTATATGATAACCTTAAGGTTATGGAATATATGGAATTTTATGGTTCCATGTACGGCATGAGAAAGGCTGATGTGGTTGATGCTTCGGAGAGGCTGCTTGAACTGGTGAATCTTCAGGACAAACATGAAGCATTTGTGGACAGTTTGTCCCGTGGTATGAAACAGAGATTGTGTGTGGCACGTTCTCTCATTCATGATCCGGAGCTCCTTATACTTGATGAACCGGGGTCGGGACTTGATCCAAGGTCCAGGGTTGAGATGTGGAATTTGTTAAAAAGACTGTCAGCCATGGGAAAGACTATCATGATAAGTTCACATATTCTTCCAGAGTTGTCTGAGATGTGTGACAGTATAGGTGTGCTTGATCATGGCAGAATGGTGGCAAGCGGCAATGTTGATGAGATTCTTGATCACAGTGATGCAGTGTCACCTGTGCGGATAAAAGGGTATATGCTTGGTATGAGTGCGGAGACATCTATGGATCGTATATCGGTTATCATCAAGGAACGATTTGATGTGGATCGTATAATAGTCAGGGACGATGAGATATTTGTATATTATACTGGAAGCAGGGAACGTGATTCGGAATTACTGAGAAGTCTGGTGGACAACGGCGTCCATATTCATCAGTTTTACAGAGACAGAGGGGATCTGGAGTCTTTGTTTTTAGAGATAACAGGAGGTGGCAGCAATGATTGTAAAACTGTCCGTTAATCCCATACTGAAAAAAGATGTTCTGGTAAATTCGCGGAATTCGAAGATGGCAATGACCATAACACTTATAAACATCTTGTTTTCTTTTATTGTTATCACGATATTTTTGATAAACAGAGGAGAAATGTATCAGGCATATTATGCAAATATTGCCAGTATGTTTCCTGTGCTTGCAATGTGTGAGATAGGTATAATTGGTCTTATTATGCCTATCATCACATCTACGTCCGTTTCAGGTGAACGGGAGAGACAGACTCTTGATATTATGCTTACTACACCGATAAAACCGTTTTCTATAGTGGCAGGCAAGCTGCTTTCTGCAATGGTGACTACGTTTATGTATGTGATAGCAACACTCCCTTTTCTTGCAGTATCCTTTGTTGTGGGAGGTCTGGAGTGGACGGCGTTGTTTAAATATGTTTTGATGATATTATTTATCGACATATATATTGGCAGTATAGGTGTATTTTTCTCGTGTGTTAAGAGAACGTCGGTATCTGCGGCGGTGTCGACTATTGTGACTTTTGCGGCTGTGGTGTTGATCACATATGCTCTTGGAAATGCATTTGAATCCATGATGTACAACATGGTTTCCGGCCAGAGCGGCTATGAATTTTATATGACCGGAAAGGCTGTCTTTTTTGCAGTGAATCCCGTGATATGGATAGTAAGTGCATATTCAGGGATGACAGGAGATATGAGTCTGATGGAAGGAATGACGGGATATGGCAGATATTCAGATTTCATAGTTGAACATCTTGGGGCTATATGCGTGTGTGTGAATCTGTGCGTATCTTTTGTGCTTATAAGGCTGGCAGCATGCAGACTCAGGTCAGGAATAAAAAGGAAGAAAATAAAAGTGCAGAATGATCTGTAATGAATATAAGATTTAAGGGTATCTATGCTCAGATATACAAAACGTCGTTTGACTTATGTCTGTGTATGAGGTATCCTTTTTATTATGATATGTGCTCATGGAGAGGCTGCCAGAAAGGCAGAGAGGAGCACGATATATGTATAGCAGAATAATTAGTGGACTTGTCCACGGAGTTGAGGGAAAACTGATATCAGTTGAGACTGATATCAATGATGGCCTGCCGATGCTCAATATGGTAGGTCTGCTCTCGTCAAGTGTGAGGGAGGCTGGTGACAGAGTCAGGACCGCCCTCAGAAATTCGGGATTTAGTCTGCCCCCGAAGAAGATAACTATCAATTTATCTCCGGCAGACATCAGAAAAGAAGGTACAGCTTTCGATCTTCCCATAGCAGCAGGAGTGCTTGCATCCATGGGAGTCATTCCAACAGACAATGTAGATAATATCCTGATACTGGGAGAACTGGGACTTGATGGCCGTGTGAATCCGGTCAGAGGGGTTCTCCCTGTAGTTCATTGCGCACATGAACGCGGAGTGAGATTGTGTATAGTGCCCGCTGCAAATGCCCAGGAGGCGGCGGTCATATCTGAGATGACTGTTATTCCGATTAATACGTTGCAGGAATTTGTAGATTATCTGAATGGAATACAGGTGATAGAACCTGAATATGTTGATGTAGATAATCTGCTTGCTGGAGCTGAGTCGGATTATGGGTGTGATTTTTCTGAGGTTATGGGACATGAAACATTGAAAAGAGGTGTTGAGATAGCTGCGGCTGGAATGCACAACATTCTCATGACGGGGCCTGCAGGTGCGGGTAAATCCATGATAGCAAGGCGCATTCCAACGATACTTCCAACATTGAGCGTTGAAGAGAGCATAGAAATCACCAAGATATATAGTGTTGCTGGACTTATGGGGCAGAATCAGTCCGTAGTGGTGAGAAGACCGTATCGTGCACCGCATCATACTATATCGATGCATGCTCTTTCCGGGGGCGGAGCCTTTCCAAGACCCGGAGAAATAAGTCTTGCACATGGAGGTGTGCTGTTTCTCGATGAACTGCCGGAATTCAACAGGAATGTACTTGAGGTGATGAGACAGCCACTGGAGGATGGAGAGGTTACTATATCAAGGCTTGAGGGGATCTTTAGATTCCCGGCTGATTTCATGCTTGTTGCAGCGAGGAACCCATGCCCGTGTGGCTGCTATCCGGATATGAACAAATGCACCTGTACAGCCAGGCAGATACAGAATTACAATTCAAGGATAAGTAAGCCGCTACTTGACAGGATAGATATAAATGTTGAAGTCAGAAAGGTTGAATACAGTGAATTGTTTTCAGGTAGACGGGGACTAAGTTCGATGGATATGAGGGCTCATGTGCTGGCTGCACAGAACGCCCAGAAGAAACGATACAGTCAGGAGAAAATAAGATTTAACTCACAGCTCGATACGAGATTGTGTGAGAAATACATTCCTCTTGGAAAACATGAGCGGGAGTTTATGGAATATAGTTTTGCACACATGGATATGACTGCCAGAGGCAGTTACAGGGTTCTTAAGATAGCTAGAACTATAGCTGATCTTGAAGGTGAGGACCGCGTGCTTGAGCGTCATTTGAAAGAAGCGGTGTTTTACCGCAATGCTGATGTGCAGGGAGGGATGTAGAATGAGAGAGGAACTGTTATATCTGTGGTATGGAATGATGAGCCGTATGACGAATACAGTTAAGATGAATATAGTCATGCATTATGGAGGCTTAGGAAATTTGTGGGAAGTATCCGAGAGTCAGCTTAGGGAAGATCTCACAGCAAAACAGGCAGATGCAATTCTGGAATACAGGAATGAGGCACTTGTTCTGGATTATAGAGAGAAGCTTAGAAAAGACAAAGTGGAATATATATACCCAGGGCATTCTGCGTATCCTGTAAAATTGTATGATATACCCGATCCGCCGCTGGTGTTGTTTGCCAGGGGTGATATCGAGCTGTTAAAAAAGGATGACAAAGCTGTTGCCGTTGTAGGAGCCAGAAAGGCATCAGTGTATGGAAGGACTGTGGCTGACAGATTTGTATCAGACATGGTATGCGCAGGGGTAACTATAGTGAGTGGGATGGCACTTGGAATAGATGGAATGGCTCACAGAGCAGCATTAAAAGCAGGTGGGAGATCTGTGGCGGTGCTTGGATGTGGCATAAATGTTGTGTATCCAAAGGAAAATTACGATATTTACCATGATATATGTTCAGGAGGTGGAGTTGTTCTTTCGGAGAGTGGTCTGGATGTGAAGCCGGATGCTTTCAGATTCCCATACAGGAACAGAATAATAAGCGGACTTGCAGATGGGGTTTTGGTTGTTGAGGCCAGGGAAAAGAGTGGTTCTCTCATAACAGCGGATCAGGCACTGGAACAGGGACGGGATGTGTATGTTGTTCCCGGAAGAGTGACAGATTCCGGGAGTGCAGGCTGCAACAACCTCATAAGAATGGGGGCAGAGTGTGTGATGAATGCAGGCGATATATTGGAATCACTGGGTATAAAAGAGGCTGTGTACAGAAAAAATACAGATGATAAACTGCATATCTGCGGACTTGCAGAACCTGATTTTAATAAAAATTTACTTGCGCCCACTCAGAAAAAAGTGTATAGTTGTGTACGTTTGGAATCCCGGCATGTGGATGATATCTGCATGGAAACGGGAATTTCGGTATCAGAAGTGACTCAGATACTGTATGATCTTGAGCGGATGGGACTGGTGAAACAGCTCATGAGAAACTATTACACCCGGGTTTAATTGATATGGGGATGTCAGGTGATTCCGGGTAAACAGGTTTATATATACGTAATTAAACTACAGAAAGGATATGTATCTATGGCAAAAAATCTTGTTATTGTGGAGTCGCCTGCAAAGGCTAAGACAATCAAAAAATTTTTGGGCTCTAATTATGAGGTTATAGCTTCAAACGGGCATGTGAGGGATTTGCCTAAGAGCCAGATGGGGATAGATGTAGATAATGATTTCGAGCCAAAATATATTACGATAAGGGGAAAAGGCGACATTCTGGCAGCACTCAGAAAGGCTGTGAAGAAGGCTGATAAGATATATCTTGCAACTGACCCCGATCGTGAGGGAGAGGCAATATCCTATCATCTTATGAAGGCACTTAAGCTTGAGGATAAGGATTATAAGAGAATTACATTCAATGAGATAACAAAGAATGCGGTAAAGAATTCCATAAAACAGGCCCGTGATATAGATATGAATCTTGTCGATGCACAGCAGGCGAGGCGTGTACTGGACAGACTTGTGGGATACAAGATAAGCCCTGTGCTCTGGGCAAAGATAAAGAGAGGTCTATCTGCTGGAAGAGTCCAGTCGGTTGCGCTCAAGCTTGTGTGTGACAGAGAGCGTGAGATAAATGATTTCATACCTCAGGAGTACTGGACGCTTGATGCTAATCTCTGCACGACAAAGCTCAAGAAACCGATTACGTTTAAGTTCACAGGCGATGGCAGGAATAAAGAGGAGATATCCGGCAGAAATGCACTTGATGGGATTCTTGCTGAACTTGCAGACGGAGAGTATGTTGTTAAGTCTATCAAGGAGAGTGAGAGAAATAAAAAAGCTCCACTTCCATTTACAACAAGTACCATGCAGCAGGAGGCGTCGTCAAAGCTGAATTTTGCAACCTCAAAGACCATGAGGATAGCCCAGCAGTTGTATGAGGGCGTTGATATAAAGGGACGTGGAACCATTGGTCTCATTACCTATCTGCGAACTGACTCTACAAGAATATCAGAAGAGGCTGTAGCGGCAGCAGACAAATATATAACAGATAATTATGGTGTAGATTTTGTCGGTGATTCGAATGGAAGAGCTAAAACGGATAAGAAGATACAGGATGCACATGAGGCTATAAGACCTACCGATGTGACACTGTCACCTGTTATGGTCAAGGATCAGTTGTCGAGGGATCAGTTCAGACTGTATCAGCTTATATATAACAGATTTCTTGCCAGTCAGATGTCAGGGGCTGTCTATTCAGTAAAGAATGTAAAAGTACATTGCGGCGGTGCAGTGTTCCAGACATCGGCTTCAAAGATTACATTTGAGGGATTCCTGGCAGTTTATAATCTTGATAATGACAGAGGAGAAAATGTGGCTGGAATAAATAATCTCAAAGAAGGTGATGTGTTAAAACTTGACAGCCTTGATGAGAAACAGCATTTCACACAGCCACCGGCAAGATATACAGAAGCTCTCCTGGTAAAGACGCTGGAAGAACTTGGGATAGGAAGACCAAGTACCTATGCACCTACAATTTCGACAATTCTTGCAAGAAGATATATCACCAAGGAGCAGAAGAAGCTCTATGTCACAGCGCTTGGCGAAGCGGTGAATCAGAGTATGGAGCAGGCATTCCCGGTTATCATAGATGTTAATTTCACAGCTAATATGGAGTCTCTTCTTGACAATATAGGTGAGGGTAAGGTTGATTGGAAGGTTGTTGTCCGGAACTTCTATCCTGATCTTGATGAGGCAGTAAAGAAGGCAGAGGCTGAACTTGAGTCCATAAAGATAGAAGACGAAGTCACAGATGAGGTATGCGATGTGTGTGGGCGCAACATGGTTGTCAAATATGGCCCACACGGCAAATTCCTTGCATGTCCAGGATTTCCTGAGTGCAGGAACACCAAGCCGTTCTATGAGAAGATAGGGGTGGCATGTCCTAAGTGCGGTGGTGATGTAGTCATAAAGGCCACAAGAAAGGGCAGAAGATATTATGGATGTATAAATGCCCCAGAGTGTGATTTCATGTCATGGGCTATGCCGAGCAACGAAAAATGTCCGGAGTGTGGAGAATACATGGTTGTCAAAGGCAATAAGCTTGTGTGTTCAAATCAGGAATGCGGATATACGTGTAATAACAAGGATGCTGATGCTGAGGATAAATAAGAATAAAATAATATAGCAAAATCTGTCGGTGACAGAACATATATAAACCGGTCGGTATACAATATTTGTTGTATCTGGCCGGTTTTGTCTGTTATTTTGCCAAATTGTGTAATAATTCAAGTTGCAGACAAGTTGTCATAAGTTCCTGAATTGTGCTTTAAATATTTCAAACCACAAGATATTGTATGCGAAAAAGCTAGGGAAATCAACGAATTCTTAAATGTGATGTAATTAGACAACTTTACATAAAATAGTCTTGTTATAACTTTTTCGTTGTGGTAAAATCCCAAATAGTCATAAAATTTCGTGCAAAAGAGACTTTTTACAACATTAAAATTCGGAGGATTGGATATGAGTGTACAATTATTAGATAAAACCCGAAAAATAAACAAGTTGTTGCACAATAACAATTCACACAAGGTCGTTTTTAACGATATATGTGATGTGCTCAGTGATATCCTGGCATCAAATGCAATGGTTATCAGCAAAAAGGGGAAGATTCTGGGACTTAAGAACAGAGATGACATACCAGAGATACATGAGCTTATCGAGGGAAAGGTGGGGAGTCTTATCGATTCAATGCTGAATGAGAGACTGCTTCTTGTGCTTTCGACAAAGGAGAATGTAAAGCTTACCACGCTGGGATTTGATGGACCGAACATAGACAAATATCATGGGCTGTTGCTTCCTATAGATATTGCAGGGGAACGACTTGGAACACTTTTCCTGTATCGCCTGGATATAGAATATGATATAGATGATATTATCCTGGGAGAGTATGGAACAACTGTGGTTGGCCTTGAGATGATGAGAGCTCTCAACGAGGAGAATGCTGAGGAGAACCGGAAGATAGCAATAGTCAGATCAGCGATAAGCACACTTTCATTTTCGGAACTGCAGGCAATCAAACATATTTTCTCGGAACTTGACGGGGAAGAGGGCATACTTGTTGCGAGCAAAGTGGCAGACAGAGTTGGGATAACAAGATCAGTAATAGTCAACGCACTCAGGAAGTTTGAGAGTGCAGGTGTTATAGAGGCCAGATCATCAGGCATGAAGGGAACGTACATAAAGGTCCTGAATGATGTTGTGTTTGATGAACTGAAGGAAGCCTGATAAGAATAAAACGAAAAGGAGATAGAGATATGATACCGGCAATAGTGACATTGATAGTAGGTGTGGCGATAGTTATAATCAGCTTTTTTCTCACAGATGGGAAGAAGGAAGATACAGAGGGCAGTGTTCTCACAGAGAGTAAGGAGAATCTTGAGAAGCAGCTCGATCAGTATTGCAACAGCCTTGTGGAGCAGAAGAAGAATGAACTTAAGAAAAAGGGCGACGAAGTTAAGTCTGATATGAAGAAAGGACTTGATGAGGTTAAGAACTCATCAAAAAAGGAACTTGAAGAACTGAGGTCAAAGTCCAAGAAAGAACTTGATGAACTTGTCCAGAACACAAAGAAGGATATGGATCAACTTAGAAGTGATACAATCCAGACAAATCAGAATGTGTATAACGGGACACAGGAGAAAATTGACGCTGCAGTAAAGGCGTATGAAGAGAGTATAGAGGCTGCTAAGAAGAAGATGCAGGCAGAGATCGAGGCATGTGAGGCGCAGCTTTCAGAAAAGGCCAAGAAACAGATGATAGACTATATCAATAAGAGCCTTACGGATGCTTATGAGGCATATGATCCTGAGGATACCAGTGAAAAGGCTCCTGTCACATACGATGAGCCGGTAAAAGAGACTGCTGAGGAGAACGGTTCAGACAGCAGTGCTGAAGAAGATAAGAACGTTGAAGCAGAAAGCAGTACCGAGGCAGAACAGGGTACTGCGCCTGATCAGAACAACGCCGATTATACTCAGACGGAGATGGATGAAGCAGTCAAGGAGAATGACGGTGTATCCGAAAGTGCTGAGGACGGAAATGTTAATGACGAAAATGCAGATGCAGTAAACGATGTCGTAGAAAGCAGCAATGTTGATAACGGAAAGTCAGAAGCACAGCAGGATGAGAAGACTGACAGTGTTGTGAGCGTTGAAGATACGGTAGTAACAGACAGCGCATTTACTGTGGTTGAAGCTGAGAATCCTGAGAAGGCAGCAGCTGTCATAGCGGAAAATGGCGTGCCGGCAGCACCAAAGAACAATGGCAGATCAAGAAAGAAAAAGAGAAAAAAATCATCTCAGAACAAGGTTGTAGATATATGGGATGAGGGAAATGACGTTGAGTCACAGGTTGCGGATATGCATAAAAAGGGACTCAGCATTATGGAGATCGCAAACAAACTTGGTATAGGTGTTGGCGAGGCAAAGGTTATGATAGACAAGATCAATGAGACTGGCAGGCAGTAAGGCGGTCAGGGAGGTAGACTATGTATAAAAAGAGTTTTTTCAGAGGTCTGGGCACAGGACTGGTTGTCGGTGCGCTAACGATGACTGTTGCGTTCAACTTTGATAATGCAGGTAAAACTGATTCGGGTCAGGGAAAAACAACGGTTGTGAGCCAGCAGGATAAAGATACAGAGAGCCAGACATCTGACAGTGATAAAGATACAAAAGGTACAACGGCTGTCTCTAAGACGACGGAGAAGGCTAAGGAAGATAAGGCTACTACTGAGAAGACAAAGGATGACAGTAAGGTAACAGATAAGACGGATACATCAGGTGTGAATGGAAAAGGTGATGTGTATTCAAATGGCAGCAATGCATCAAATGGCGGAACCGCAGATGGTAATGGAGCTACAGGTAATGCCGGTACATCAAATGGTAGTGACAAGTTAGATGGCAGTGGCACATCGGGCGGAAGCGATAAGTCAGACGGAAGCAGCACATCAGATGGAAGCGGCAAGTCAGACGGAAGCAGCACATCAGGTGGAAGTATGAGCGATAATACCCAGAAGGTTCCTTCATCTAAGGATAATGGATATACAGAGGATAAGAATTCTCAGCAGCCGTCAGGTAATACGACGAATGATGGTTCAGGTGCGACAACTGAGGCTCAAAAGCCAAGTGCCATAAAGTATGATAACGGCGGCGGACAGATCACTATAGTTGACGGAATGTCTGCATATGAGATATGTCAGCTTCTTGAGCAGATAGGTCTTAGAGATGCGGATGAGTATTACGACTGGCTGCTCAGATCAGGATATTCACAGAGTCTTGTGTCAGGAACGTATACATTTACCGGGAATGAGACTAACGGTGGTATAGTATGGATACTGCTGGGAAATCAGTAGACAGTAAAATAAATGGTATTGCATAATGAAAGACAATAAGGGAGTTGTCAAATAGGGAGTTTTAAGTTGGACTGATGTTCAACAGAAAGGGGAACATAAGATGAAAGATGATCAGATGACAAACTTTGATGAGGGCAAACAGTACAGCGGTTATGATCCGAATTATGGATATAACTTAAATGGCCAGACACAGCAGGATAGTATGTATGCATCCGGATCAGATGACTCGGCTTATCAGAGCCCTTATTCCCTGAACACATCAAGCCAGGGAACATATTCAATGAACACCGCTGACACTATGAATAATTATGGCGGCCAGCCTTACGATATGGCTGCAGATGTTGATGCCAGAATGAATTACGGACAGATGATGAGCGGTGCACCAAAAGCAAAGGCTCGTTCAAATGTGGTGACTGGAATCATAGGAGCTCTGCTTGGATCTCTTGTGGGAGTTGCACTGTGGGTCGGTATATACAAGCTTGGCTATATAGCAGGAATTGCAGGAGCAATCATGATAGTAAGTGCCATGTTTGGTTACGAGAAGCTTGGCGGAGGTCTTGACCTTAAGGGCATAATCATAAGTGTTGTGATCTGTATCGGAATGATCTATATAAGTGAGAGAATATGTATAAGCATGCAGTTATATGAGGAGTTTAAGGACTTAAAATATTACTTTGGTGATGTATCATTCTCTGACTGTTATAAGAGTATGTTTGCGATCCTGAAGGATGCAGAAAAAGAATCTGTATTCTGGGGTGAGCTTGGAATTGGCTACCTGCTGTTTGCGATTGCCAGCGTTTCTTACATTGTCAAGAGCGTGAAAATGAGAAATGCATAAGAAGAAACAAAAAAATAAGTATATATACAGAAAAAAGTGCTTGAATGCACTTTTTTTTTGTGTTACAATGTCGATTGCGTGAGTGCGCAGAACAAATATACATGCTGGTTGATAGTTGGCGTGGTGCCTGAGCTCGGGTGGTCCAAAGAGTTGATACCGGCAGAAGATTTTAACCATGGAGGTAGAAAAAATGAGCGTTATTTCAATGAAACAGTTATTAGAGGCAGGTGTACATTTCGGACACCAGACAAGAAGATGGAACCCTAAGATGAAGCCATACATCTACACAGAGCGTAATGGTATCTACATCATCGATCTTCAGAAGTCAGTAGGAATGGTTGACGATGCTTACAATGCAATCGGAGATTGTGTTGCAAACGGCGGAACAATCCTTTTCGTTGGTACAAAGAAGCAGGCTCAGGACTCAATCAAGAGCGAGGCAGAGCGTTGCGGTATGTACTATGTAAATGAGAGATGGCTTGGAGGAATGCTTACAAACTTCAAGACAATCCAGACAAGAATCGCTACTCTTAAGAAGTACGAGGATATGGAGCAGGACGGAACATTTGACGTTCTCCCTAAGAAGGAAGTTATCCAGATCAAGAAGGAGATGGAGAAGCTTGAGAAGAACCTTGGCGGTATCAAGAACATGAAGAGAATCCCAGACATGATCTTCGTTGTTGATCCTAAGAAGGAGAGAATCTGTATCCAGGAGGCTCAGTCACTTGGAATTAAGCTTGTTGGTATCGCTGATACAAACTGTGATCCAGAGGAGCTTGATTATGTAATTCCTGGTAACGACGATGCTATCAGAGCTGTAAAGCTTATCGTTTCAAAGATGGCAGACGCTGTTATCGAGGCTCAGCAGGGCGTTGACGCTGATTCAGCAGATGAGGCAGAGGCTGAGGAGGCTACAGAGGAGTAATCTGTAGTTGATATTTGATCATCATTGATTATAAGTAATAAATGATTATAAAAGGTAACGGGGTAATATAATAAAAAGTATTATCCCGTGACTTTTAAAGAGACATATACAGGCTGAATGGCTTAAATAAAACGACATGATCATTATTATGATGTGTCAATTTTCAAATTTGGAGGTAAAATAAGATGGCAATCACAGCAGCTCAGGTTAAAGAGTTAAGAGAGCTCACAGGTGCCGGTATGATGGATTGCAAGAAGGCACTTGCAGAGACTGATGGTAATATGGAAGCAGCAGTAGATGTACTTCGTAAGAGTGGTGCAGTTAAGGCTGAGAAGAAGGCAAGCAGAATCGCAGCAGAGGGTATCTGCCGTGCAGCAGTAAACGATACAACAGGTGTTGTTGTTGAGGTAAACTCAGAGACAGATTTCGTTGCTAAGAATGAGATATTCCAGACATTTGTTCAGCAGATAGCTGATCAGGCACTTGCTTCATCACTCGTTGGTGGCAAGGACGGAGAGGATGTTGAGGCACTTCTTGGAGAGAATGGTCTTAAGGAAGAGCTTGTTGACAAGACTGCAACAATCGGAGAGAAGTTATCATTCCGTAGATTTGAGAAGGTTACAGGCGATGTAGTTGTTGACTACTTACATGGCAATGGTAGAATCGGTGTTCTCGTTGCTGGTGTTGGAGCAAACGATGACGCTGCTAAGGAAGCACTCAAGAACGTTGCTATGCAGATCGCAGCTATGAACCCACAGTACATTAGTAGATCTGATATTTCAGCAGACTCTATGGCTAAGCTTAAGGAGATCACAGTTGACAGCGCATTAAACGCACCTGATACACTTCCAAAGCCAATCCTTAACAAGCTTATCGCAAAGGCTGTTGACGGAGTATGGAGCGCTGAGGATGTAGCTATCTACGAAGAGAAGAAGAGCAACATGAACTTCTTATTCAACTTCCTTTCAAAGGAGGCTAAGGCACAGCTTGCAGAGCTTGCTATCGCTGATAAGGATGCTATCGTTGCAGATAAGATCTTCAGTGGTCTTGTTGAGGGACGTATCTCAAAGCAGGTTAAGGAGATCAGTCTTCTTGATCAGGTTTATGTTAAGGCTGAGGATGGAAAGCAGACAGTTGCTAAGTACCTTGAGTCAGTAAATAAGAGCCTTTCAATCGCTAAGTTTGTTCGTTTCGAAGTTGGCGAGGGTATGGAGAAGAAGAACGAAGACTTCGCAGCTGAGGTTGCTAAGCAGATGAACGTATAATAATTCGCATGTTCATATTTTGAATGATTAATAATATATCTAGAAGAGAAAACCTTGGATACCTGATTTTCGGGTATCTAAGGTTTTTTCTTTGATTGAAACACTATCTGCCTGTGTTATAATAAAAAAATATGCTTTATATAATATACAGAAAAATATATACAGGCAGAATTACACAAGATATATAAATGGAATTCTGGCAGATTATAATCCTGTTTTATAAGCTCATTTAAGTTTATAAGCTGATTTAAGCTATATTTAAGTTTGACAGATATAATAGATTATATTCAAATAGATACGGAGATGATGGTATGAGATTACTTCTTGCTGAGGATGAAAAGGCACTTTCAAGTGCACTTCAGGTTATATTGAAGCACAATAACTACTCTGTTGATGCTGTGTACAATGGTCAGGATGCCTATGATTATATTGTTACAGGAGCGTATGATGGAGTTATTCTGGATGTTATGATGCCGAAGATGGATGGGTTTGATGTCCTTTCAAAGGTCAGGAACGAGGGCTGCGACGTGCCAATCATCATGTTGACTGCGAAGTCGGAAACAGATGACAAGATAAACGGACTTGACCTTGGAGCTGACGATTATCTTGCAAAGCCATTTGAGATGAAAGAATTGCTGGCGAGGATAAGATCTATAACCAGACGAAAGAGTGATGCTGTGAGTGCAGAGCTTAAAGTTGGTGACTGTACGTTGAATTGCCTGAATTATGAACTTACCGGCCCGGGGGGATCAGTGAAGCTTCAGAACAAGGAATATCAGATCATGGAAATACTCATGGCAAATCAAAATTCGGTGATATCTGCTGATCTGATGATGGAAAAGGTGTGGGGATATGACAGTGATGCAGAGATTAATGTTGTATGGGTCAATATATCATATCTGAGGAAGAAACTCGGACAGATAAAATCTAATGTAGCCATAAAAGCTGTCAGAAATCAGGGCTATATTTTGGAATTTTCTAATGTCTGATATAGTTACTGCCAGAAGAGATAAAGGTATGATGCACATTATAGATAGAGGTGATGAAATTTGATCACAAACCTTAGAAAACGATTTATATTTGCTGCCATGGTATCCACATTTGGTGTGTTGTTTGTCATAATGAGTATTCTTAATATTGCAAATTATTCCAGAATGGTGTCGAGAGCTGATGAGACTTTGGCTGAACTTGCGAAAAATGGTGGCGAGTTCGACAGCAGAGAGTTTGAAAGAATACCACCTGACAACGGTGATAGTCAGGTTTTATCTGATGAAAAATATATAAGTGGCGGTGGAAATTGGGGAGATATACATCCTCCAGGCAAACCGGACAAAAGCAGTGATGGCAGATTTTCTCCGGAGACGCCATTCCAGACACGTTATTTTTCGGTCGTTGTTAATGATGGAGAAGTGATATCAAGCAGTCTGGACAATATTGCGGCGATTGATGAGAGCGAGGCAGAAGCGTATGCACTGCAGGTCATTGGTGATGATTCAGATGGTGGTTTTGCGGATATATACAGATATAAGGTTGTGTCTGGGACAGATGGAGACCGTGTAATATTTGTTGACTGCCGCCAGGAACTGGAATCATTTAAAAATACGCTTATATATAGTGTCGGGGTGTCGCTCATCGGCTTTATTGTTGTTTTTTTGCTTGTATTGTTCTGGTCAAAGAAGATATTCAGACCTGTTGCTGAGAGTTATGATAAACAGAAACGGTTTATAACAGATGCAAGTCATGAGATTAAGACTCCGCTTACAATAATTGATGCAAATACAGAAGTTATAGAGATGATGAGCGGTGAGAGTGAGTGGACAAAGAATACAAGGGATCAGGTGAAAAGGCTCACGTCGCTTACAAATCAGATGGTTGCCCTTTCAAGACTTGATGAGAATCCGGAGCCGAGAGAAAAGGTGGAATTTGATCTGTCTGATACAGTTTATGAAGTGATAGATTATTTTGCTTCACTTTCTGAGGTGAAAGGCAGGAAGATAAATGCAGATATACAGGAGGGTGTAAGGTTTACAGGTGATGAGAATTCAATAAGGCAGCTCATAAGTATTCTGGTTGACAATGCCATGAAATATGCCGTTGGGGATGCCGGAGTTGACGTATCCTTAAAACGGGACGGACGTAAGATATGCTTTGTGCAGCGTAATCTGACAGATGGAATGGAAGCTGGGGATCAGAAGATTCTGTTTGAACGTTTCTACAGACCAGACAGTTCGAGGAATTCGGAGACTGGCGGATCTGGTATAGGATTATCACTTGCAAAATCAATAGTTGAATCACATAAAGGAAAAATCACGGCAGTCTGCGATGAAAAAGGATATATAACATTCAAGATCATAATGTAGCCTGCCATAATAAAAAAAGCTCTGTCTGTCAGATACACTGCGTATCTGGCGGCAGAGCTTTTATTTACGCGAGCAACGAGCCAAAGTCCGTGCTTGCACGAGACCTTGGCGACTGCCGCGATAACTTGAGAAACTCGCGAAGCGTGTTTCTCATAGTTTTGTTCAAGGTTATGATTAAAAATATTGGGAATACATGATTGTATGAGTTTTTTGAATAGTGTTGTGCACATTTTAATTTAAATAACATTATATTACTAAGTTGCGCATAATGTTCCACATAAATTGCGCTCAAGTTGCGCTTAAATATAGTTAAAATGCATAATTAATTTGCAAAAAGATTGTCTACAAGCGACATAGTAACCATAAACATAATATGTTAATATAATGCTAAAGAACAAACGGTTGCGCAACTGTTGTACAACATATCACAAGGAGGGGCCCGCCCTTAAGGCGGGAGGATTCCTTGTGATAATGCAGACGCCGCGCG
>ULWV01062645.1_pt1 | contig 17662 bp, 11 predicted proteins | sample 1960651 | NCBI WGS metagenome assembly ULWV01 (sample SAMEA4835820, study PRJEB28245) | human gut metagenome | biome: gut microbiome; material: fecal sample | place: Denmark | collected 2008
AGTAAATAATATAACAAAGGAGAGAAGAGAGATATGTTTTGTCAGAATTGTGGTCAGGAGATACCTGACGATAGCCGTTTCTGCGATTACTGCGGACAGCCGCAGCAGGCATATGACGGGCAGGGGACAGGAGAACAGCAGGGATATGGACCGTATGGAAAACCGCCTGCGAATTATGATACACAGGGATATGGAAATCAGCCTGTGTATGGCACAGAGCCAAAGAGGAACAGTGGAAAAATGATAGGAATAATTGCATGCCTGCTGGCAGCAGTTGTGATTATCGTGATTTTGCGGGCTTGTTTTGGCGGAAAACCGACAACTCCGCTGAACAATATACAGAAGATTATCAATAAGCAGGAAACGGATATCACAAAGATTGTAGATGCCACTACACCGGGCTTTGTATCGGATGCTTATAAGGATATGCTCAAGGTATTAGAGGGAAATAAAGAGTATAAGAAAACAGTTAAAGAGATTTTAAAGAACAGCGGGGATCAGATTGATGATTTATGGTCATATTCGTTTGATGATTTAGAAGACGAGTATGGAAAAAATGTAAAGATTTCTTATAAGGTTAAAAAGAAAGAAAAACTGACAAAGGATGAGAAGAAATCTATTTCGGAAGGATATGCTGCATTTGCGGATTTATCTTCCGGAGTAACTGACTGCATTGAAAATCTGGACAAATGTACGGAATTAAGTGATAAGGAAATAAACAAACTTGTTAAAATTGTCGAGAAACTGGAAAAGAAACTGGAGAAGATAAAAGTCACGGACGGATATCTTATGACGATTGATTTGAAAGTAAAAGGAAAAGAGGATGATGACAGCGAGAAGGTTGATATAGTGGTTATCAAAGTGGACGGAGACTGGACCATTGACTATCTGTCAACCTATCTGATCAATGATTCGGACTATGATCTGGATGAAGTGGATGAAGCAGTAGATCAAATGGAATTAAAGACCATAAATGCGCAGATGAAGCTGGCAGCAAAAGCAATGAAGGAAGCAGATGAAGATTTAATTGAATACTTTGCAGATTCCTTTGATAATTATTTCTATTAATCCGAAGGAGGAGATTTTAAATGAATAAAAAGATGCACGCATTGGGTGTGGCTATAATCGCAGCGATTGTGTACCTGCTCGTTTTCATACTGGCATTTACACCGGTTATTACAACCCGTGGCACTCAGAAACTTGGAATTATAAGTGGCAGGATATTATTGAATACTGCAGATCTGGATGAGGATGATTATGACGATCTGAGGGAGGATTTGGAAGATGATATTGCAGATGTGGATGATGCCAGCATAGTATCACTGGTTAAAATATGCAAGTATTATGTGCAGTACAGTGATAGTCTGTATGAATCAGGAGTATCATCGTTTATGCTCATATTTGTATTTCTGGCATTACTGCTGTTTGCAGAATGTCTGCTGGTACTCTGCAGTGCAGTATTTCTGATACAGGCAATCGTGGCAGTCATTAAAAGAGATGAAACGGAGAACAGTTTCTGTCAGAACTGCTGTGTGTTACTCGGATTCTGGCTGCTGGAATGTTTTATAGTGGATATCTGGGATAAATCAGATGTCTGGAAAATGAATTATACAGGAACGCATAAGGCAATTGCGGTTATTCTTATGATCGCAGTGCTGTTGTGTGTGGGAAATGCATTAATACGGGCATTGACAGGACAGAATAAGAAATTATTCCCGGCACACATTGCATCCCTGGTTTTCTTTGTCATAGCAGTTGCAGGATGTTTTGTAATGCGAATGGATGCGTTTAATATTGAGAAGAAGGTGGAAGTTACATATTACGATAGCCGGGGATATGAAGATAACAATTATGATGACAGGGATGACGAAGATGTGTCACTTGCCAATGTTACAAAGAATACGATATTTACGATTACAAATGATGCGGTTAATATAGGCACTAAGGTTGCAAATAATTCCAGTGTGGCAAAAACCAATGTCCTGACGAAATATACAGGTGGTGTGGTTAATTTCGGTGTATGTGCATTGATTATTCTGGTACTGGTAATTGTACTGCTCTTCTTAAATATTGGCAGTGTCAGAACTTTTGCCGCAGGCATCTGTGCGGACAGATCCCATATGATAAAGCAGATTGTGGTCAGTGTGTTATCCGTGATTATACTGGTCGCAGTTTATATTCTGTTAAATCATGCGTATAGCGGACTGGAAGATACCGTTTCTAAATTCTGTACATCAGCAAAGGAAAAATATGAGGGTACTTATGAGGCCGATTTATCCTTTGATATTACCATGAAATTCGGATTTATTCTGATGATCGTTCTGCAGGTTGCCTATGTAATCGGTGCGGTTCTTCAGAATATCCTGCTTGGCATGGCAAAGCAGAATGTACCACAGCCGGAAATCGGGCAGAACTACGGTTATTGCAATAATGCCGGAAATAATATGAACCCGGGAATGAATTACGGAAACAATAATGTAAATCCGGGAATGAATTATGGAAACAATAATGTAAATCCGGGAATGAATTACGGAAATAATAATGTAAATCCGGGAATGAATTATGGAAATAATAATGTAAATGCTGGTATGAACTATGAAAATAATGACGGCTACAATGAAACGGTGCAGAACCCGGATGCATATGCACAACAGCAGTATGCCGAACAGACGACGGCTGCAGCAGGCGAAGAAGTCCAGAAGATATGTCTGAATTGTGGAACGGCAAATAATCCGGAAAATAAATTCTGCAGAAAATGCGGCAGTCAGCTGGGATAAGGAGATGCGAATGAAGAAAAGCAGATTTTGGGCGGCAGGATTCCTCATGGCGGGAATCCTTGCGGTCAGTACAGGCAGCCGGGCAATGGCGAATGAACTGGTAACAGGGGATAAGGACTATGGAATGAACGGGCAGATGGTGTCCAATGATGGCTGGGCTTCCAGTCTGAACGGTCAGTTCCTGATTCAGGAAGGGCAGACGGTCAGCTTTCATTTTGACTCTCATAGTTTAGATGATTCAAGTCCGGTATTTGGCTGGGTGGCAGAAGTTACGGATAATGAGAATTATTTCACAATCACACAGGGAGCAACCTGCTGGTTCGCACCGGATGGAACGGACTGGAAAAAAGGGTTTGATAACGGAAAAAACTCATGGGATATTCAGAAGAGCTGGTCTGATAATGAAAGTTGGGCTAGTTTGGGAGTGAAATTAGCAGATGGTACTGTGGATTTGGAAGTAACGCGTGCAGGGAAGCAGATTATTTTTGACTCTGTTACCCAGAGCAATGACGGCAGAATTTATACCCAGAAGGTAACTGCCACGTTTCAAAATGCAGTTCAGGGTGATTTGTATATCCAGCTGGGTGTAGATCATGGAAGTATGACTTTGTATAACGTAAAGTACAGCGGAAATACTGCACAGGCAACCACGAAAGAAACAGCGACAAAGGAAATAACCACAAAAGAGACTACGACAAAGAAGGAAGAAACAACAAAGAAAAAAGAAGAAGCAACGACTAAGAAATCAGCATCAAAGGAAGAAACAACCACGAAGAAGTCTGATACAAAAGATTCTGATAAAAGTACATCATCAGCAGATAAGAATCTGTCCGTCAGTCTGACAACAAACAGGGAAGAATATGATGCGGACGATACGATTCGGATGGAAGTATCTATTAAGAATATTTCTGACAGTGATATAAAGAATCTTGCATGGAAGGCAGTTGTACCATCCAATATGACTGTAAAGTATCAGGATGATGCAGAGTATTCCCGTCTGGATAAGGGAGAAACCCTGACGACGAAGATAAAGGTGTATTCCGATGAAGACTCAAAGACAGATGAGGACACGGAAAATACATTTCCGGTTATTCTTCTGATTGGCGGCGGCATTGCAATAGTTGTCATCATTGCAGTTATTATTCTGATTATCATTAAGAAACATAATAAAAAGAAGAGAAATAATAATCAGTTCATTTCTTATCTCTTAATCTTTGCATTGCTGGGAGCTGCGATACCATCCTTCTCCGTTCAGGCAATGTCAGCAGTTGAGAAAGAAACGACAGGCAGGACAAAGACCAATACAGCAACGGCTTCCCAGACCGTAAAAGTCGATGGAAAAGATGTGGAACTGGCTGTTGAGATAACTTATGAAACCACAATGGCACAGCTGGATGAAAGTACGAATATGACATTGACGTATCAGTTCTGGGAAGATGGGCCGATTGTAGATACCATGTTAGAGGACTGGTCCGAGAAACATCCGAATATTACCGTAAAACCGAGAGAAGTATTGGTAAGCGATAATAATCAGATTCTGGTCAGTTATATGGGAACCAGCAATATGCCGGATATGTTCTGGATACTTGGTTCGCCGGATTTTGCCCTGACAAAAGAGATGCTTGCGGATATGACAGGTATGTGGGATGCGGACGAAGATACGGCGAATGTGATTGGCGGAATCAATGAATATGAGTTAGGATATTTTGGAACAGATAAGAGATGGGCATTTCCGATCAAATTCTATCCATGTACAGCATGGCTGAATATGAATGCATTTCTTAAGTATAATATAAATATGCCGTCTGCGGACTGGACATTTGAGGATATGGAAGAATGTGTGGAAAAATGTACGTCAGGGGACGGACAGGCATGGGGAGTTTCAGAAGCACTATCAGTGGTAGACTGGTATCCAATCGCTTCGGATAATGAGGCAACCGGTCAGTTCGGCTGGAATGGAAAAGAATTCGACCTGACAAACTGGGCAGACGGAATGAAGATTAAGAAAGACTGGACAGATAAAGGATATATAGCTCCGGCAGTAATGAACGGAACGGATAATGTCTATCCGCAGGATGAAGGTGCCGTGGCTGTAAGACTGGATAACTGGTGGAGCTGGGAACGGTACTGGGATCGGAATGATATGTATACAAAACATGTATATTATGTACCGTACATACTGCCGCATACAGAAATGAATTACGAGTCAGAAACGAATCTTGCGGTTATGGATTTCGGCGGAATCTATGCGGATACAAAGCATCCGAGAGAAGCATATGAAGCTTTGAAATATTTTACATGGAGTGCGGACGGCTGGAAGTATAAACTGGCGAATAAGGATGAGATAGAAGCAATCGGAAAGGATTCTGATAAATCTTCCGTATCAGGTTTAGCTCCGACCGTAGTTGATAACTGCCCGATTACACTGGATGAAAGTGTATGGAAATTCTATGAGAAGCAGTATCCGACCACACTCGCCGGCGGTGACATTGAAGGACAGAGTGCTTATGGAATCGACAGAAGTTCATATTTTGATGCGTTCTTTGAAAAGGTAAAGGATGCAGAATGGACGTGTTTTGCAAGTCAACAGCTTTTAGGTGTATATGATTTCCTGGAGGAAGTATATCTGTCAGACGAATCGAAGCTGAATTATCAGGGTTATGGCAATATTCAGGATGCAGTAATAACAGGCGGGGAAGATCCGGATGATTATGTAAGTGGTTTAACCGAGTTAATCAACCAGTATCATGACGATATGGTCAAACTGTGTCAGTAGACACGGAGCAGTACGAAAGGAGAAAAGGTATGGGTATGACATGTCCGAATTGTGGTGCTGAGAATGAAAATGGTTCCGCATTCTGTGTGGTATGCGGAAGCAGACTGGATGTACAGGATACTGTATCACAGGGATATCAGGAACCGGAAGGATATCAGCAGCAGACACAATATGAGTATCAGGAACAGACAGAATATCAGCAACAGCAGAATCAGCAGCAGGCAGAATACCAGCAGCCGAATAATAATCCGGGGCGTAAGGATGTAAATCCGGGGTATCTTCCAAAATCAGATCCGATTTTTCTGAAACTGGGAAATGGACTGGATGCGGAAGATGAATATGTTGTGGCGACATTGAGTAATGGAGTGGTAAGGAATCTTATGACGGGTGACGGTGTCATGTCGGAGTCAATATTTGTGACAAACCGCAGGTTGTATTATAATTATAACAGTGGTATCTTTACAAAGGACAGAGTAAGTGAGAGAGTGGATATTAAGGATATTACCGGAACAAAAGTCAGAGCATTTAGTCCTAATTTATTACTGGTAATTGCTGCAATAATATTTTTAGGATCTGCTTATATTGATTCTCATGGAGAGGGAATCTTTCAGATTGGAATGGTGGTTGCGATTATATTTGTAATAGCCTGGGCAATATCCAAAAAACAGGAATTACTGATACAATATGCAGGTGGAGATATTGCCCTGGATGTAAAGGGTTACAGCCGTAAGCAGGTGATGAAATTCCAGAGCATTATTCATGCACTGAAGGATCAGGTAGAGAAATAGAAAGGCAGTATTATAAAATACAGGATTTGGTCTTGATTTTTGATGAGACGCATAGTATAATAATGCCAGGCGCAGAACGTGCCAGAAATGAAAACATTGTTATACAAAAGTAACACAGAAAGGGCATCCAAGAATGGCAGAGTATTGGATGCCCTTTTTTGTTTCTGTGTAGAAGTAATTTTTGTGATTGACAATTTTTTTAATTGTGTTATGCTGATGATGCGAAAATGTATAAATAATAAAAAACGTATCATTATATTGAAAAAGAGGTAGCATATGAATGACAAGAATTTAGCTTACTGCAGCGAATGTGAAGATTTAGTGGAATTTACAGAAAAAGAAGAAGTAATTGAAGAAACTTATAAAGGAGAATCTGTTAAATTTATTTTTAAAGTAGGTCGTTGTAAGGAGTGCGGACATGAAGTTGCAACAGATCTGGATTATAATACAAGAAGATCATTAGAGAAGATAGAAGCATATAAGAAATTAAAAGGGATTATTTTAGAACAGGAAATAGCTGAAATTTTAGAAAAATATGATGTTGGAAAAGAAGCACTGGCGGATATTGCAGGGTTTGGCAAGGCAACGATAAAAAGGTATTTTGAAGGATATATTCCTGCCAGACAGTATTCGGATACATTACATGATTTTTTAAATAATGAAGAGGAATTTTATAATAAAGTAGAAGAGAATAAATATAAGTTAAAAGAAAATGCTTATAGAAAGCTTATGGTCAGATATTCTGCGTTGAAAGAGATTTCAGATTCTAAAATTAATCAGGTAGCTAATTATATTATTACAAGACTGGGGGAGGTTACGCCACTGGCATTGGAGAAATTATTAGGTTTTTCTAATGGAGTTAATTATGCATTAAATGGAGAAAAATTATTATCGGAAGAATGTCAGGCATGGCAGCATGGATATGTATATCCGGAGATATATAATAAATACAAAAAATATAAATTTAATCCGATTGACAGTGGAATAAAAAGTACACATGGATGTATGCTGTCAAAACTCTCAGAGGATGAGATGCAGGCAATAGATTTGGTAATAAAAACATTCGGAATTTATTCTCCTAAGACACTTGAATTGATAAGCCATTCTCAGGATCCGTGGATTGAGAAAAGGATTGGATACAGAGATGACGAACCTGGAAATGAAGTGATAGATGAAAATTCATTAAAAAATTACTTTATAAAGAATCGATTAAATTCAGAAGAAAACATTATGTCGTATATCATGGATGTATTAAAAAAATAAACAGGTCGTACAACGGAAGAGAAAAACCACCCTGTCACATCTTGCTTTTATTACTTCATCGTGCTAAAATTTAATAGAATTATCAAAAATTCAAAAAATAAAATTAAATTACAATAGTTAATTGCGAAACTCATAACTTATCTTTATTGTATATGCAAATTGAACAATTACTAAGAAGGTACTATGAGGCAGTCGGTACTTGGATGCTGTATTTTAGCATCTTAGTACCGCTACTAGCCGAATGTAGCGAGAGCGTGCCTTCGTGTAATGTTTCATTTGCATATGCATTTACAAAAATTTAAGTGTTTCGCAATTACCTATTAAATTACAATCAATGAAACAAACCAGTGGGGCTATGCAGGCATGGCTGATGTCATCGATGAGTTAAAGGCAAAAGGCATCCGTACTACCGTAGTTACCCATAAAGGAGATAAGACCAGTACATGGGATGATAAGACAGAATCCTATTTAAGGGATGACAGATACATTCTTTTAGAGGATGAATACAAAGATCTGACAGAGAAAACAGATGGAAAGATTATCGACCTGACCATTGATTTCGCTGCTGAGTTAAATGACTATGCTTCTGAAATCATTGCAAAGACAGCAGGAACAGAAGTTCCGGATGATTATGTAGGTGTTACAGGTGTCGAGCTTGGCGATGATGTATCCATTCCGACAGACAGTGTATACAACTATCCGGTAACCGTAAAACCGGTAAATGCTACCAACAAGGTGATTTACTGGAGTGTTGAGGACGAGAGTATTGCAACCATCAATACCGAACTCACGGATGAGAAACACTGTGTAGTAAACGCACTGAAGCCTGGTACAACAAAATTAATCGCAAAATCAGCAGATGGCGGTTATACAGCATACTTTACAATTACCATCGCTGATGTAGTAAGTAAAGATGATTCTTCCGTTACTACAAAGGTGGACAAGGTAGTAGATATTTTATCAGACACAGAGTCAAAGACAACAAAGGCAGTATTGAGATCTTCAGAGGACAAGACTGAAATCGATGCAGACACCTTAAAAGATATCTTCGTTGCTACAAAGGATAATAACAAAGAGATGGAATTCAACTTTGTAGATGAAGAGGGCGATGACCTTTACAGCTGGACATTCAAGGGCGAGAACATCACAGATGCTTCAAAGACAATCACAACATTTAAGATTAATCCAGATGCAGCAAGCAAGGATCTCGAAGGAAAAGATGCGGATGCAGTTAAGAAAGTAGAAGAAGGTCTTGCAGCAGTAAAGGCGGCAGAAGATTCTGAGATTATTCACTTCAGACATGAAGGAGAACTTCCGGGTAAAGCTGAAATCAAAGTAAAAGTTGGATTTGATGATACCGGTGACATGGGATTGTATTACTATAATCCGGAAACCGGAAAATTTGAACTTGTAAATGCAAAGGTTATCGTAAAAGATGGTTATGCTACATTTGAAATTGAGCATTGCTCTGATTATGTACTTTCCAAAGTTGATTTAACAAAGACTGCGGAAACAGAAACAAAGGCAAATACAGAAACAAAAGCAACAGAAACCGTTGCAGGTGCGGAAGAAACAAAGGCTGAAACAACTACAGCAGCAAAGGACGCATCCATCCCTAAGACAGGTGATAATGCGGCACCGGCAGCAGCAGCTCTGGCAGCAGTTATGTCCGCAGCAGCAGATGCTGTAGCATTTTCAAGAAAGAAAAATGCAAGATAATTAATCTGGAAATATTTTTCGGTGAAAAAAATTACCCTGTCGAATATGGCAGGGTAATTTTTTATTTCTTTTCCGCACAACACCTTGTCAACTTCACGGGATTATGCTAAAATTTAACAGTCATTGATCGGAAAGACAACCATCCGGGGTATATTTCCCCGGCAATATAGATTTAGGAGGATTTTAAAATGGCATCAGATAAGAAAGTCGAAGCAATTACGTCCATGGATGTTGATTTTGCCCAGTGGTATACCGATGTGGTAAAAAAAGCAGAACTGATGGATTATTCCAGTGTAAAGGGATGTATGATTTTCAAACCCGCAGGATATGCACTCTGGGAAAATATTCAGCATGAATTAGATAAAAGATTTAAGGAAACAGGCGTACAGAATGTGTATATGCCAATGTTTATCCCGGAAAGTCTTTTACAGAGAGAGAAGGATCATGTAGAAGGTTTCGCTCCGGAAGTTGCATGGGTAACACACGGAGGTTTACAGCCATTACAGGAGAGAATGTGTGTAAGACCTACATCTGAAACATTATTCTGTGATTTTTATAAAGACGATATCCAGTCTTACAGAGACCTGCCGAAGGTATACAACCAGTGGTGTTCCGTAGTAAGATGGGAGAAAGAGACAAGACCGTTCCTGCGTTCGAGAGAGTTCTTATGGCAGGAAGGACATACCGCACATGCGACAGCAGAAGAAGCAGAGGCAAGAACACAGCAGATGTTAAACCTCTATGCAGATTTCTGTGAAGATTTCCTTGCTATTCCGGTTATCCGCGGACGTAAGACAGATAAGGAAAAATTCGCAGGTGCAGAAGCTACTTATACCATCGAAGCTTTAATGCATGACGGTAAGGCATTGCAGTCCGGTACCAGCCACAATTTCGGCGACGGATTTGCAAAGGCATTTGGTATACAGTATACAGACAAAGACAATAAGTTAAAATATGTACATCAGACATCCTGGGGTATGACCACCAGACTGATCGGTGCAGTTATCATGGTTCATGGTGATGACAATGGACTGGTATTACCGCCGAAGCTTGCACCGGTACAGGTAATGATCGTGCCAATTATGCAGAAAAAAGAAGGCGTGTTAGACAAGGCATACGAATTGAAGGAAGTATTGTCAGGATTCAGGGTAAAAGTAGATGATACGGACAAGAGTCCGGGATTCAAGTTCGCAGAGCAGGAAATGAGAGGAATTCCGCTCCGTGTCGAGATTGGACCAAAGGATATCGAAGCAAATCAGGCAATTATCGCAAGAAGAGATACCGGAGAGAAGGTAACGGTTTCCCTCGATGAACTTCAGGCTAAGGTTGGCGAATTACTCGAAACCATCCAGCATGAGATGTTAGAGAGAGCAAGAAAGCACAGAGATGCACATACCAGCATTGCTGTCACATATGACGAGTTCAAGGATGCCGTAGCAAATAAGCCTGGATTTATCAAGGCTATGTGGTGCGGAGATCAGGCATGTGAGGACAAGATTAAAGAAGAAACCACTGCCACTTCCAGATGTATGCCATTTGCACAGGAACAGTTATCTGATGTATGCGTATGCTGCGGAAAACCTGCAAAGAAGATGGTTTACTGGGGCAAGGCATACTAAAATGAAGATTATATTACCGGACAGTGTAAAGAGAATCATCGGGATTCTGGAAGAAAACGGTTACGAAGCTTATGCGGTGGGCGGATGTGTGCGTGACAGCCTTCTTGGAAAACAGCCAAAGGACTGGGATATTACTACATCTGCAAAGCCGGATCAGGTCAAGGCACTGTTCCACAGAACCATTGACACGGGCATTGAACATGGCACGGTTACGGTCATGATGCATCATGAAGGGTATGAGGTAACGACATACCGGATTGACGGAAAGTACGAGGACGGCAGACACCCGAAAGAAGTGATTTTCACACCGAGTCTGGAAGAAGACCTGAAGCGCCGGGATTTTACGATCAATGCCATGGCATACAGCGACCGTACCGGAATTGTCGATAAATTTCACGGAGTAGAGGATCTGCAGTCACACATTATCCGCTGTGTGGGTGTGGCAAAAGAGCGGTTCACGGAAGATGCCCTGCGGATCTTAAGAGCGGTGCGGTTCAGTGCCGCTCTGGATTTCTCCATCGAAGAGGAAACCCTGCAGGCACTGACGGAATTAGCACCGAATCTGCGGAAAATCAGCCGTGAGAGAATACAGGCAGAGCTGGAGAAACTGCTTATGTCCGACCATCCGGAACGTGCAGAGCTTCTGTTTTTCACCGGAATTATTCCGGAGATCTTTGACGGATGTCCGCAGGTAACGGCACAGGAGAACCTCGCGGATATGCTCGCACAGTTATGCCGATCGCCAAAGCAGCATTATGTCCGCTGGAGTCTGTTTCTCGGCGGCCTTGCATATGAAGGTGTATTAAAAAGTCTGAAATTCGACAATAAGACGATACGGATCTGTGAAAAATACCATGCATACCGGCAGGAAAAGCTGTGTGCGGACAAATCAGCGATCCGTCATCTGGCGGTAAACATAGGCAGTGATATTTTCTTCGATTATCTGGATTTCCGCCAGGCAGTCGGGAATGAAGATCCGCAGGTGCTTGAGCAGGTACGGAGACTGTATCAGGAGATCGTGGACGATGGAGATGCACTCAGTCTGAAAGAACTGGCAGTCAATGGAAAGCTTCTGGCGGAGTGCGGAGTCGCCCCCGGTGCAGAGATGGGCAGGATTCTGAATGAATTATTTGACCTGGTTCTGACCGATGCTGGATTGAACGAAAAAGAAATTCTATTAAAAATTATCAGTTCTAAAAAAACATCTTGATAATATATTAAAAATAGGATATACTATCAGTAGATGATAAAGAGATACGATTCCTGGGGTGTTCGATAACCCCGTATATTTTGAACCTACATTTGTTTAAACGGGATTCCTATATTGCTGACAGGATGGAAAGCCTCCTGCGAGTGGACTTCAGAATGTTTAGCTGCGGTTGCCCACCTAGCTTCGCTAGGACTCAAAAGTGCGGGACCGGCATCTTGGGATTTGTGCAATAAGAGAAGAGATAGACTGTCGTAAGACAGTCTGTTTTTGCATTTGAAAACTTTTATTTTTAAAGGAGGAACTGTGTGCGGAATAAGAAATTGATCACTGCGTTATTTGTCTGTATTGTGGTGCTTATACTGGTGCTGGTGTACAGGGGAATGGGAGGAAAGGAGAAAAGTCCGGATGGAAATTTCGTGACCACCGGTCAGGCGGCGCGTGCCGTGGCACTTCTGGTCGCAACCCGGGATGACTGCGAGAGTGCGGCAGGGCATTTTTCAAAGAACGAGGAATGGTATGTGCCGTACATGAATCTGCTGTATGAGCGGGAATATTTTACCGAGAAACAGTTTATTCCTTCCAAAAAAGAGGCAGAATCGGTATTTACATATAAGAAACTGGAAAATCTGTATGAAAATATGGGCATTACGGATAAGAAACTGCTGTCTTTCGTGAAGAATAACAAATCTTCCCAGGGCATTACAAATGAGAAATGGGCGGAGGTTGTTTCTGCGATGGCAGAGAAGCTGGCGGGGGACAGCACAAAGGAAATCGACCTGACCGTGATTGCCAGCCAGACAAATGTCACTTCCATGGAGAAATGGACGGCGGTAACGTCTGCGGGAAATTATAAATTTACCGGTCTGGAACTGGATTATTACATGGATAAACATATTAAGGCACTGGTGAAGTCGGATGAGATTCTCTGCGTGACGGAACTGGTATCTTCCAATATTACCTATCCGAATGTGCTTGTTACCAGTGTGCAGAGCGGTCAGCTCAACGTCTTTATTAACGGCATCGTCCGGACGTTTGAGGTGGATGACAAGGATCTGTCTGCCACGAATGCGATCGCCGATTTGTCCCTGAAGAGTGGAAAAGTCACGGATTATAAGATAAAGCAGGGGTATGTCAGTGGAAAACTGTTAAAGTATACGGACCATATGGTGGAAATCGAAGGACAGGGTAGCTATGAGATAGCAGATGGATTCCGGGCATATAAAACCTATGGAAATATTGAGTCAAAGACCTTGTATGATATGGTGGTCGGTTATGATGTGCAGAAGTTCCTGATTGAAGACGGGAAATTATGTGCGGTGCTGATTGACCGGAATTTTGTGGCACAGAATATCCGTGTGGTATTAAAAACGAACGGATTTCAGGATATTTATCATGACAGTGTACGGATTACGTCCGCAGGGGAATATCAGTTTACCTATGGAACGGAGACGAAGAAATTCACTGCCGGAGAGGAATTTACCATTACGCAGGACAGTAAATATCTGGAAGCGGGCAGTCTGACGATCCGCCCGATGACAGCGGATGGGAAGATAACACTGGCATCTTTGGAGCGTGGTTACGGCAGTCCGTCCTACCGCGGTTCAATCGAGGTCATTAAGACGGAACATGGTCTGGTTCTGGTCAACGAACTTCCGTTAGAGCAGTATTTATATGCCGTTGTGCCGAGCGAAATGCCGTATACCTATCAGACAGAGGCATTAAAGGCACAGGCGGTCTGTGCCAGAACATATGCGTATAAACACATGGTATCGAACGATTATGCATGGCTGGGTGCTCATGTAGACGACAGTACCGCATATCAGGTATACAACAATTCCGAAGAGCAGACCACGACATCGCAGGCGGTGGATGACACATACGGACAGATTATGACCTGTAACGGCGGGCCAATCAGTGCGTTCTTTTATTCGACTTCCTGCGGCAGCAGTACGGATGCCACGATCTGGGGTGGAAGCGGTTATGAATATATCCGTGGAAAGTTGTTAAGCCAGGAAAACCCATCCCTTGATCTGAAGGACGAAAGCCAGTTCCGTATGTTTATTACGAACAATTATGACACCTGGGATAAGAATTATGCATGGTACAGATGGAATGTAACCATGCCGCTGGCAGAGATTTCCCAGGGAGTAAATCAGATCATCGGCTCATTGTATAGCTCCGGTCCGGAGAAGGTACTGACACTCGAAGGCGGTCAGTATGTGAGCAGGGAGATAAGCAGTGTCGGAAATGTGCAGTCCGTGGAAACGGGAACAAGAAATACCGGAGGTGTCCTTGATTATGTGATTATCCACGGGGATGCTGCTACGGTAATGGTGCGTACCGAGTCCTATATCCGTAAGATATTTAATCCATACGGACTGGATATCAATAAGAATGATGGCAGTACCATAAATACATTCACAGGACTTCCGAGTGCGTTCTTTGTACTGGATGAAGTGCGGGACGGGGATAATAACCTGACCGGCTATCTGATACAGGGCGGCGGCTACGGACATGGAGCCGGCATGAGCCAGAATGGTGCAAATACCATGGCTGGTGACGGTTATTCCTGTCAGGATATTCTGCAGTTCTTTTATACAAATATTAATATTGAAAACCTGTACTAATTAAGGTTACGCAGCATAATCTGCTTGCGGATGCCCTGATTCTGTGCAAGGGTGTCGAGGACTTCTCCCAGATGAATCTGCTCTAAACCGGACAGCAGATGCTCACAGGTACGGGGGAAGTCCTTTTTCTGGAAAATCAGTGTTTTTCCGGGGATACGGTAGGCATCGATTAGTGCATAAAAATCACCCTGTGTAAAGTCATCCACCGGATTGTCGATAAGAATTGCACGGATGTGGGAAAAGTCCAGCGGTTTTCCGCCAGAAAGTGGATAAGCATCTAAAGTACTTACTTTGATATAATGGGAGGACAATTCCCCCGCACCCTGCGAGTAATCCGCCAGTTCACAGGTATAGAGCATTTCCCCATTTTCCTCGGAAATAATAAGGGACAGTACAAAGCTGCGGTTTTCCAGTTCCCTTGCATCAATGATTCTGGCAGATCTGTCGTAGAGTGTGTGAAATTCAAACCCGGATAAGTAGGTGTACAGATGTGTGGCATGAAGGACGGATGGAAGTATCAGCAGGATTATGCTGAAAATAAATGCAGCACCGGTAAACGTCAGTGCAGGAAGCTTTTTTAATGGAAGTCCGTAATACAGCTGGGCGGAAATATACATCAGCAGGCTGAGGGTAATGGAAAGCACCGGTTCTACAGTGTAGGTCATTTCTGTCAGGAAGAACTGGGTCAGGCACAGGAAATACAGGAAAACGGTGGTCCGTTTCATACAGTGCCTGGCAGTGTACGCATCATGAAAAAAACTCTCTTTCGTCAGCAGATGACTCCAGGGGGACAGAATCACAAAGGAAAAAAATATTACAAGAAGTATTTTTAATATATTAAAAAAGGATAATTCCCAGTCCGGAAAAAAGGATTCACGGAACAGGGAAAAGAAACTGCGGTAGTCAATACAGAAAAATTCATAAATAACGGTAATGGTAATTGGGACAATGATAAAAAGGTACAGGAATTCACTTAAACGGCTGCGGATTTCGATGGATTTGCGGGCAATCAGGAAGCAGCAGAGAAATACGCACAGGGCAATGAATAATACCATCGTTCCGGGAAGCAGATTTTCATGGACATATTTAATCAGCATCAGCACACCGAAAACCGCCAGTAGAAAGGATTTGACATATCTCTTAAAATGGATATAGAGATGGAGCTTTCCAGAAACTTTTTTCTGTTCGAGCAGATAGAATACCAGTTTTAAGTACAGCAGTGAAAGGACGAAGATGCCGGTCAGAATAGTGACACCGGTCAGGATATCCAGTCTTTTTGCAAAATACACGGAAAAGAGAAGAGCAAGCCCGGTTTCTTCCGTAAGCAGCAGCTTCCAGATGCCGTTTGTGGATAATTTGTGGTTGTCAGCAAACATAATAACTCCTCTACAATTTTTTTAATGGAAAGCGCAGAATAAGGTCTTTCATATCCCTGCGTTTGTTCACATCTCCTGCGGCAATCGGCATAAGATACGGCAGGGAAAAGCTTTTCAGCGAAGCAAGATGCAGCCCGATCATTAATACACCCAGTACGATTCCGAAAAAGCCGAGGAAATAGGACAGGAGTAAAAGGGCATATTTTAAAATACGGAAAGCCGAGGATAATTCATTATTCGGAATGGCAAAAGAAGACAGTGCCGTGAAAGCGACAACTACAACGATTACCGGGCTGACAATGCCGGCGGACACTGCTGCCTGTCCGATGATAAGACCTCCGACAATGCCGATGGTACTGCCCATCGGTCCCGGAATGCGGATTCCGGCTTCCCGCAGAAGTTCAAAGGCAAATTCCATGATAAAGACTTCCACCACGCTGGGAAAGGGCACACTCGCTCTGCCGCCGGCAAAGGAGAAGAGCAGGTTTGCCGGAAGAATGTCTGGGTGGTAATTCATGACGGCAAGGTATACCGCGGGCAGACACAGGGAGAAAAACGCCGCCAGATAGCGGATAATTCTTGCAAGTGTGACAATGGTATAGCGTTCGTAATAATCATCCGGTGTTTTCAGGAAATCATTAAAGTTTGCAGGCAGAAGCAGGGCAACCGGAGTGTTGTCCACGAATAAGGTAATGCGCCCTTTCATGATGGCATGGACGGCGGTGTCCGGACGTTCCGTGGTCTGGTACTGCGGAAACGGGGAGTAGACATTTTCTTCCGTAAGCTGTTCTATGATACCGCTGTCTGTGAGGTTAGATATATCTAACCGGTTAATTCTGGAGGTTATTTCCTGTAATACCTGCGTTCTTACGGTATTGTCCAGGTAGACCAGTGCAACGGTTGTGTTGGACTCTTTCCCCACGATAAATTCTCTGACTTTCAGATGATTGCTGCGGATTCGTTTTCTCATCAGTGCGGTATTGCATTTTAATGCATCGGCAAATCCTTCCCGTGAGCCGCGCATGACCTCTTCCCGTTCTGACGATGATACGCCCATCATGGGATAGCCTTTGCTCTTTATCTTGATCGCTTTGTCATATCCGTCAATGATTAGAACGGCATCTCCGACCATAACACCCATCAGAACCTCGTCGTAGGTGCTTAATTCATTTACATCCGTAATTCCGAGGGCATTTGCGGCGAGAAAACCATAGATTTCATTTTTTGGAAGATTCATCAGTCTGCCGAGCAGTTTTCCGATCACCGATTCCTCAACGGACATATTATCGACCGCCACTTCCACATAGTAAATGCAGGCATCGACGGTTTCGCTGCCAAGCTTCATAGTGTGTTTCTTTATGTCATCGCAGCCCTGGAACAGACGATCCAGAGTCTGGGAATTCCGGGCAAAAGAGAGGGATAGATTCTGGTTCATTTTTTTCCACCTTTCTTTTTGGGTTATATATTAGGTAATTGCGAAACTCATAATTTATCTTTATTGCATATG
>ULWV01063674.1_pt1 | contig 17640 bp, 17 predicted proteins | sample 1960651 | NCBI WGS metagenome assembly ULWV01 (sample SAMEA4835820, study PRJEB28245) | human gut metagenome | biome: gut microbiome; material: fecal sample | place: Denmark | collected 2008
ATTTCGCAATTAACTAAGATAATATGAATGAAAGGGGAAAGAGATATGGCATATTGCATGGACGAATGTTATCAGGTATGGAAAAAAGACAATGAGAATAAGTTAAATCCGCTGACATTTTTAAAATACAGCAATCTTGCGGAGAAGCATATACTTCCAAGATTTGGGCAGGTCAGTGTCAGGGAGATTACGATACAGGATATTGATGCATTTGTAGAAGAAATGCGAAACAACAAATTTTCGGAAGTAAATATAAATCTTTTGATTATGTTATTAAAGCGTTTTTTACAGGCAGCAGATGTTGATACGGTAAACCTCGGACTGGAACATACGGTGCGTGTCAGGGCAGACAAGAAAACTATCCGTGTCATGAATGAGCAGGAGCAGCAGAAGCTTGAAGCAGAACTGGAGCAGGAAGATAACGGGAATAAATATCTCGCAGTCAGCCTTGCTTTGAAAATGGGACTGCTTATCGGTGAAATCTGCGGATTAAGATGGACGGATATTGATTTTGCAAAGGGTACTGTAAAGATTCAGAATACCGTGCAGAGAATCCAGAACAACGGAGCAGAAGGAAAAAAGACGATTCTGGTTGCCATGCCTGTGGCGGAGAGTACCAGAAGAGAGATTCCGATACCGGATTCTATACTTCAGAGTTTACGGATGGTGCAAAAAACAGATGGCTATGTATTGGAGTGTAAGACCGGAAAGATTCCGGATCCAAGAAGGGAACAGATAAGGCTTAGAAAGCTTTTGGAAAAGATAGAAGTTTCTTCTTATAACTTTTATGCATTGCGTGATACTTTTGCTGTAAGATGCCTGGAAAAAGGAATGGCAGTAGAGGACTTGAGTTATGTTCTGGGACATGCAACGGTAACTGTTACAGCGGAAAGATATAAAGGATTTGAAGGTGCAGGAAGAGAAAGGATCATGGTACTGAAGGGGATTATGGAGAGAGTGTAGAAGAATCATTTTGATTATAAAATGTTGAAACTTAGATATTTAAACTAATAAATTAATGAGGAACTATGGAAAAAGATAAGAGTAAGCTTAGAATAGCAATGTTTGGGCAAAAAAGAGTTCCTTCGCGTGAAGGCGGAGTAGAAATTGTTGTAGAAGAACTGGCAACTAGATTAGTAAAATCAGGATATGAGGTATGTTGCTATAATAGAGATGGGCATCATGTAAGCGGCAGACAATATGATAATAATGTACTAACAGAATATAAGGGAATTAAGATAGATACCGTTCCAACGATAGAAAAAAGAGGATTAGCAGCAGTTACATCTTCTTTTTTTGCAGCAGTAAGGACGGCATTTGGAAAATACGATGTGGTGCATATTCATGCGGAAGGTCCGGCAGCATTTTGCTGGATACCCAAAGCTTTTGGAAAAAAAGTTATAGTTACCATTCATGGTCTTGACTGGCAAAGGGAAAAGTGGAAAAAAGGTTTTGGCTCTAAATTTATACATTTTGGAGAAAAAATGGCAGTAAAGCATGCCGATGAGATAATAGTTTTAAGTAAGGGTGTTAAAAAGTATTTCTTGAATACTTACGGTAGAGAAACCAATCTTATACCAAATGGCGTAAATAAACCCCAAAACAAGAAGACGGATTGTATAGAAAAGAAGTTTGGATTGCATAAAGATAGTTATATCCTTTATTTAGGAAGAATAGTACCAGAAAAAGGCGAACATTATCTAATAGAAGCATTTAAGAAAGTTAAAACAGATAAAAAACTGGTAATTGCAGGTGGTGCTTCTGATACTGATGATTATATGGAAAAACTAAAAAGAATGGCAGCGGGTGATGAAAGAATAATTTTCACAGGATTTGTCCAAGGCCAGATATTAGAAGAGCTATATAGTAATGCCTATATATATTGTCTGCCAAGTGATTTGGAAGGTATGCCATTGAGTTTGTTGGAAGCGATGAGTTATGGGAATTGTTGTTTAACTTCTGATATAGATGAATGTGCGGAGGTAATTGAAAATAAAGGAATGACTTTTAAAAAGTCAGATATAAATGATTTAAAAAGCAGCTTAGAACAATTGTGCAATAATTCAGCATTAGTAACATATTATAAAAATGAGAGTGCAGAATTTATATGTAATAAATATGGTTGGGATAATGTAGTCGAGAAAACAAAACTGTTATATGAAAATATCTAACTTAGAAAAAGAAATAATTTGTATTGATGACAGAATAAGAAAGGTAAATAATAATGAGCAATAAGCAAAAAAAATTAAATGGAACTATTATTGTTACATATCGTTGTAATGCAAGATGTTCTATGTGCAATAGATATAAGGCACCTTCAAAGCCTGAAGAAGAAATTTCAATAGAAACTATAAAAAAGCTTCCACCAATGTATTTTACTAACATTACAGGAGGAGAACCGTTTATTCGAACTGATTTAAAAGAGATTGTGCGTGAACTTTATAAAAAGTCGGATCGTATTGTTATATCTACCAATGGCTTTTTTACAGATCGTATTGTTGATTTGGCAAAAGAATTTCCGCAGATAGGCATTCGAATTTCTATTGAAGGTCTTGAAGATACCAACAATGAAATACGTGGACTAGAGGATGGATACCGGAAAGGATATGAGACATTAAAAAGACTAAGGGAAATGGGAATGAAAGATGTTGGATTTGGAATGACGGTTCAGGATAAAAATGCAAAGGATCTTGTTCCACTTTATCATATTTCGAACGAGATGGGAATGGAATTTGCAACAGCTTCTTTACATAATTCGTTTTATTTCGTGGAAGCAAAGAACATCATACATGATAGGGCAATGGTTGCAGAAAATTTTGAAAATTTAGTTAACGAACTTTTAAAAAGTAAAAGTCCGAAGAAATGGTTCCGTGCATATTTTAATCATGGATTGATTAATTATATTTATGGTCAGAAGAGATTATTGCCATGTGATATGTCCTTTGATACATTCTTTATTGATCCATATGGGGATGTGATGCCATGTAACGGAACAAAAGATAAAGAGGTTATGGGAAATCTGAACCGGCAGACATGGGAGGAACTCTGGAACAGTCTGGAAGCAGAGGAAGTCCGAAAAAAAGTGAGATGCTGCGACAGAAATTGCTGGATGATAGGTTCTGTAAGTCCGGCTATGCATAAGTATATTTGGAAGCCTGCAACATGGGTAATCATTCACAAATTAAAGAGTTTGTTTGGTGGAAAATATAGTATGTATGAAAATAAAATTGTTCGTAACTATAGAGATGGAAAAATAACTGCGGAAGAATTGGATAAATGCAGTACATGTGATATGTGTGCAGTAGTTAATAATGGATTGAGCGAAGAAAGTATGGAGCAGTTGAAAGAAAAAACTGGAGAAGAAATTGTGGATGCTGATATTGCACAGCAGATGAGGGGATAAAAATATGAAGATATTATTTGTTGAACAGTTAGGTAAAAATAATTGGGAATACATTTATTCAGCAGCAAAATATATGGCGAAGAAGCATGATATTACATGTTATATGTCTGATACTACACCGAAAAATACTGGGAATTATGACTTTAAAATTGAATATGGATTTGCACATGCTTATGAAGGGAATTTTATAAATAAGGCTGTTCATTATATGAAAGCACTTTTGGAACTTGAACAGTATATTAAAAAAAACAAATTTGATATTGTTCATTTTGAGTGGTTTTCATTACCGTGGATAGAGTGGTTGTATCTTAGAAAATTAAAAAAATATGCAAAAATAGTCATTACGGTAAATGATGTTATTCCATTTGAAACAAGACCTCTGGAAATGGAATCATTACAGAAAATTTATAAAACAGCAGATGCGATTCTGTTACATACGCAGGACAGTTTGGATCTTTTTAATAAAACATTTCAGACAGAATGTTATAAAGGAGTTATAACAGCTGCGTTTAGAGATAAAGCTGATTATAAAAAAATAGATAAAGTGTTAGCACGAAAAAAATTAAGTATACCACTGGATAAAACAGTTGTTTTATATTTTGGAACAATTCGTCATTCGAAGGGTTTAGACTTGTTATTAAAGGCATTTCCTAAGGCTGTGGAAAGAAATAAGGATTTGTATCTTTTGGGGGCAGGTGCTTTTCATGCAGTAGATGAAGAAGAATATCGGAATCTGGCAAAAAATAATCTCAGTTTAGGCCGTGGAAGAATGGATTTTGGTCATGTTTCAGATGAAATGATGTGCTATTACTTTTCAGCAGCGGATATTCTTTGTGTACCATATAGGGAAATATATCAAAGTGGTATTGCACAGTTTGGCTTGATTTATGATATGCCAATTATTGGTTCTGATTTAAAAAGAATGTCCGATATGGTCCAACAGGGCATTAATGGAGAAACTTTTGAAAATGAAAACATAGAGGCACTGACAGAAGCTATTATAACACTTTCTATAGATAAACAGAAAATGGAAAAATATTCTGTTGGATCAAAAATAATTTCAGAAAGAGATTTTTCAGTTGAAGAGAGAGCACGAAGAACAGTTGAGGCTTATAAGAAAATTTTAAATTAAAGAAGGATATAAGTATGATTATAACAAAAACACCATTTCGTATGTCATTTTTTGGTGGTGGTACAGATATGGAAAATTATTTTAAAGAAAATAATGGGGCAGTACTTTCAACAACTTTTGATAAATACTGTTATGTGAATGTAAGACATCTTCCGAGATTTTTTGAGTATGAAACAGAACTTACATATTCAAAAATGGAAAGGGTTTCCAATACGGATGATATTAAACATCCTGCAATCAGAGAAGCCATGAAGATGTTAGATATGCATGAAATCCGGCTTACTTATGAGGCAGACCTTCCAGCGAGATCCGGATTGGGAACGAGTTCATCGTTCGCAGTTGGTATGCTGAATGCATTTTATGCTTTAAAGGGAAAGTATGTGGATAAGAAAAAACTGGCAGATGAAGCAATCTATCTAGAACGTACACTGTGTAAGGAGGCTGGCGGATGGCAGGATCAGATAGCTGCTTCTTTTGGTGGATTTAATAGAATTAATTTCAATGCATGTGGATATGAGGTATTACCAGTTATTATTTCACCAGAAAGAAAAAGAAGATTAAATGATAATTTAATGATGTTTTTTACTGGTTTTACAAGATTTTCTTCTGAATTGCAGAAAGCAAACGATGTAAGCGGAACACAGGAAAAAAGAAAACGATTGAGCTATATGTATGAATTAGTAGATGAAGCTGAGCAAATTCTGGTAAATAATGCTAGGGATTTAGATGATTTTGGAAGATTGTTGGATACAACATGGAGGTTAAAAAAGGGGACAGGCAGTTCTATTAGTACGGACAGTATAGATGCTCTTTATGAAAGTGGTATTGCTGCAGGGGCTTTGGGTGGTAAGTTGCTGGGAGCAGGAGGAGGAGGATTTCTCTTATTCTATGTTCAGCCTGAGAAACAGGAAGCTGTAAAAAAAGCAATGAAAAATCTTATGTATATACCATTTGAATTTGAAGATGGAGGGACAAAAGTAATCTATTATAGTCCTGAGTCGTATAAAGAAAAAATTAGGAAAAGAGACTGAAAGAAATGATAGATAAAAAATTACAGAAGCATATAGATTTGCTTCTTAAAAGATCTCCTAAACTTGAATGTGTAAAGAATTCTATTATTGAGGCATATTTAATTTTGGAAGAATGCTACAAGCATGATGGAAAGCTTTTAATAGCAGGAAATGGAGGTTCGGCAGCAGACTCTGAACATATAGCAGGAGAACTGATGAAAAGGTTTAAAATACTTAGACCTGTTCCAGAGGAATTTGCTGATAGATTGAAACAGATAGATTCAGTCAGAGGAAAACATCTGGCAGAAAATTTGGAAAGAGGACTGATGGCAATTCCACTCGTAGCACATGAGGCATTGACAACTGCATATATCAATGACGTAGATGGTTTAGGTGTTTTTGCACAGCAGCTCTATGGATTTGGAAGAAAGGGAGATGTTTTCCTTGGAATTTCAACATCTGGAAATAGTGAAAATGTAATCTCTGCAACAGTAGTTGCGAGAGCCTTGGGAATGAAAGTAATTGGTCTGACAGGAAAGAATGGAGGAGAATTGGTAGAAATAGCTGATGTTTCAATTAAGGTGCCAGAAACAGAAACATATATGATACAAGAACTACATCTTCCTGTTTACCATTGTTTATGCTTGATGCTTGAAGATAAATTTTTTGGAGGAGAAAAAGAATGAATGTATTAGTAACTGGTGCGGGTGGTATGGTTGGATCACACATGGTAGAATATCTTTATAAAAAAGGACATAATGTGTTTGGCATATGGCATAAAAACAAAAAAAATATAGAGCAGGTGCATGAACCTGTTCAATTTATTCAGTGCGATTTAAGATACACACAGGGAATTGACGAAATTATAATGGATAAGTTGCCGGAACAAATTTATCATCTGGCAGCACAGAGCTATCCTACTGTTTCATGGGTAAGTCCGACAGAAACTATAGATGTAAATATTAATAGCACAATTAATATCTATGAAGCAATAAAAAAAGCAAGAAAATATATAAAACAGGACTATAATCCTATTGTGGTTGTAGCATGTTCAAGTGCGGAATATGGAGAGACTTTGAATAAGCTTGATGGTGCAGAAGTTTATGTCAAAGAGAATGCAGAACTTCTGCCTTTACATCCATATGGAGTGAGTAAAGTTGGTCAGGATTTGATATCTTTTCAATATTTCATGAATGATAATATTCGCTGTATTCGGGCGAGAATTTTTAACTCTACAGGAACAAGAAAAGTAAATGATGTTACATCAGACTTTACATATCGTGCAGTTCAGGCTGAAAAAACTGGAAAATATGAGCTGAGGGTTGGAAATCTTGATACGAAAAGAGCAATTATGGATCAGAGGGATCTTGTCAATGCATTAGTACTTTTGGCAGAAAAAGGAATTGCGGGAGAAGTTTATAATATATCATCAGAATATATCTATCAAATGAAAGATATCGTGTCGATGATAGAAAAACAGATAGGACATGAATTGAAGATTAATGTAGATGAAAAGCTGATACGTCCGACCGATGAAAAAGTAATTGTTGGGGATATCAGCAAATTAAAAAAAGATACTGGATGGAAACAGAATATTCCAATGGAACAGACAATAAGGGATATGTTGGATTATTGGAGAAGTCTTAAGTAGTTATTTATGGAGTAGAAAAATGCCAAAAGTTTTTATAATTATAGTTAACTATAATGGGTATAAAGATACTAGAGATTGCATAGAAAGTTTGTTGGAAATTGTTTATGAAAACTATGAGATTATTGTGGTTGATAATGGAAGTACAGATGAATCTATGAATCTGCTAAATGGTGTGAAAAATGAGAAAGTTGTTGTACTGGATGCAAAGGATAATCTTGGATTTTCTGGTGGAAATAACCTTGGAATAGGGTATGCATTTAGGCATCAGGCAGATTATGTTTTGTTATTAAACAATGATACAGTGGTAGAAAAAGATTTTTTGTCAAAGCTGATAGACTGTGCAGGAAAATATCAAAATCATGCAGTGATATCCCCTAAAATCATGTATGATTTTGATAGGAATATTATTTGGTATGCAGGTGGTGAAACCAGCAAATATACAACAAGAACAATTCACACGGGGATTCACAGCAGGGATATCGGTCAGTTTGAAAAAGAAAAAGAAGTAACATTTATATCAGGATGCTGTATGCTGATTCCTCTGGAAGTGCTAAAAACAGTTGGAAAGATGAAGGAAGACTATTTCTTATATTGTGAAGATTTAGATTATTGTTATCAGATAAGAAACAAAGGCTATCATCTGATATATTGCCCGGATGCAAAAATCTACCATAAGGTAAGTGCGTCAACTGGTCAACAATCTGATATGGTGACCTATTATATAGTAAGAAATAAGAGGTATATTATAGATAGATATACTCGTGGAATTCAATGGTTATTAGCAAAAATATATAATTTTGCTGAAGAAAAAAAGAGAGTTCTGACAAAAGAGTACAATAAAAATATAGTTCAAATCGCAAAGAACGATTATAAAAATAAAATAATTGGGATTAAATATAATGAAAATAAAAATTAACAAGGAATTTTGGATAAGTATAGCGTTTTTTCTTATTACAATTAGTGGAGGAACATTTTTCTCAAATGTGTTATCTTCAGGTTTGTTTTTATATATGGGGTTATTTATTTTAAGCTGTATAACAATTAAAAGAATTTGCCTGGAAAAACGGAATTATTCAAAAACTATTTTTTTTATCCTTTCAGTTGTGCTGTCATGCTTTGGATTGATACATCAAAATCTGCAATTTGCAAGAATTATGTCTCTGGTTATATCAATGATTTTTATCTTTATGTTTGCTGTGTTAGATAATGGAATCATAATGTCAATAAGTGGTATACATAAGATACGTAATGGAATACTTTTTGGCATTATGACAAATATTATCACAGCAATTATCGGTGGTTATTCGCTTTTTAGTAAAGTATATGAAATGGGAATTAATATTGGATTTAATGGGGGAATGTATCAAAAGAATTATTATGCATATACTGTTTTAACTGCCATTTTTTTAACAATAATAGAATTAAAAAAATATAATACCAGAAAAAACAAGTGTATTTTCTGGGGAATTATGTTTTTGCTTATCCTCTCTGTAAGCAGAGGAGCTTATATTCTAGCATTTATATATATTGCTATTATGAATGTGGACGTTATTGGACGAATATTGAGAAAGTATAAGATAGTAGTGATACCATGTGCAGTTTTGTTTGCTTTATTCATAATACAATATTTGTATATAAATGTTTTTCAAAATAGTACCAATTTCATGTATAGAGTAATTGGGTTACAGAATTATTTTGATTATTGTAAAAAAGAGAATGGTCGTATTTGGTATGGGATTGCAGAAATAGCATTTAAAGATGAGAATTATACAACAAATATAAGAGCATTGACAGGATGGAATGGTACAACCGAATCAGCAATTTTGGGAATACTTGTAAAAAATGGATTATTTGGAATAATAGTCTATTTATTAGTAATTATAAATTATATTTTCAAAATAAATCGAAATAAAGGTAAGTATAATAAAATTACTTTTTGGGCAATTTTTATTTCTGCAATTACCTCTATCTTAATGGAAGGCTTTTTGATTGATGTAAAGTATGTTTTCTGCCCTGTTGTTTTTATACTTTTGAATAGTTTATCATCTGGAACATTTATAGTAGATAAAAAGTAGTATTGATAAATATGAATTTTGAAGGAGACACGAACTAAGTATGAACAGAGAAATAAAAATAGCGATATTTGGAGCTCCAGTTAATAATTCAAATTTGGGTTGTCAGGCACTGACATATTCGCTCATTGATTTACTTGAAGAAATTTCAAAAGAGAAAGAAATTGGGTTTACCTATTATATTTTTGAATGGAATCCTTCCGATGCAGCTACGCAGAGATTTATAAAGACAGCAAATATTATATCGAATAAATTGTATTCTGTGAAACAGGGAAATTTACATGATTTTATGCGAAGATGTAAAAATGTATTTGTAAATAAAAATATGAAGGACATTCTTGAAAAGTGTCAGTATGTAATTGACTTAACAGAGGGAGATAGCTTTACTGATATTTATGGAGACTATCGGTTTGATACTCAGACAAAATTAAAGCAGTTAGCTGAGTGTATGGGATTAAAGCTAATACTTGCTTCTCAGACTTATGGACCTTTTACAAAAGAGAAGAATGCAGTGTTTGCAGCGGATGTAATTAAAAATGCATATAGAGTATTTGCGAGAGATAAAATATCCGCAGATTATGTAACTAAAATATCGGATATTGTACCGGAATTAACCTGCGATTTGGCTTTTCGTCTGCCATATGAAAAAACGAAAAGAAACGGTTTCAATACACTTAAAAGTGTCGGATTAAATGTATCCGGATTATTGGTAAATAATTCATCAGAGGATACGAAGAAGGAGTTTGAACTAAAAACGGATTATGATGAGTATCTGGATAGATTGATTCAGTTTCTGCTAAATAAAGATTATTCAGTTACTCTGATTGGGCATGTAGAAGCGGATTATGATGCAATAAATAGATTGAAAAACACATATCCACAGTTAAAAACTGCACCAGCATTCGAGAATCCGATACAGGCAAAATCTTATATATCTGCATTTGATTTGTTTATTGGGTCAAGAATGCATGCAACAATAGCAGCACTTACCAGTGGGGTCCCTGTGATACCAGTTGCGTATAGCCGAAAATTTTCAGGACTTTTTGATTTTGTAAATTATCCGTTTGTAGTAGACCTGCAGAAGATGGGAACAGACGATTCTGTAAAAACGACAGAGCAGTATATCAGTAACTATCAGGAACTTGTTCAGGTTGTTGGCAATTCATATAAAATAGCAATGGATAAAGTTGATGATTGTTATAAAAAATACAGTGTAATTTTTGATGAACTGAAATGAGGAAATTAAAATGGAATCAAACAAAAGAACACTTCAAATTATCATAGAGCTTTTAAAACAGAATAATATTAATCAGATTGTAATCAGTCCGGGAGGAACAAATGCAGAATTTATCCGGCTAGTACAGGATGATGATTTTTTTGAATGCTATTCTGTGGTAGATGAAAGAAGCGCGATGTATTTTGCAATTGGGTTGTATCTGCAGACGGGAAAAGTAATTGCTGCATCGTGCACTTCTGCACAGGCAACTAGAAATTATGTGCCCGGTTTAACAGAAGCTTTTTATAAAAGAGTTCCTATTTTGGCATTAACAATGGAAAAACATCAGCGTTTTATTGGACAGGAATACATGCAGGCCCCTCATCAGGATTCCCTGCCGGATGATTGTGTAAAAAAGACATTCAGTATGCCGTATATCTCAGATGTTAATGATGAATATCATGCGATTCGGGTGGTAAATGAGGCAATATTGGAATTATGCCATGAAGGGAATGGACCGGTTCAATTGTGTATTCCGTGGTTGGATTTTGAAATTTCAGGTCAGTCTCCAGACATTCGAAAAATAAGCAGACATACCACAGTAAAAGATGTTCAGGAACAGTTACCGGGCAAGAAAATAATGATTGTAGTAGGAGAACATCGGCCATTTCAAGAACAGGAAATAAAGGCAATTGAACGCTTTTGTGATTCGTATAACTGTGTTGTGTATACAAATCATTTGTCTAATTATAATGGAAAATATAAGTTTAATGGAAATTTTGTTTTTTCTACAATATCACTTGAAATTTTTGCAAATCAGTATGCACCGGATATTTTAATATCAATTGGAGGACAGACAGGAGATTATCCATTTTATTTGATATTTTCAAAACCACAAGTTGAAAAGACAGTACATTGGAGAGTTTCCGAAGACGGAAAAATTATAGATACCTATGATAAACTGACAGATGTTTTTGCTGTTTCTGAAATAGCATTTTTTTCATCGTTTCTAGAAGCGAAAAGCAATCATTCCTATTATGAACAGTTCATTGATTTAGATAAGAAGATTAACAGAAATATAGAATTACCATTTTCAAATGCTTATATCGCACAGAAAATGCATTCTATTATTCCAGACAAATCGGTTGTGCAGTTTGCAATACTTAATAGTCTGCGGATTTGGAATCTGTTTCCGCTTCATTCATCGATTGAATGTTATTCAAATGTTGGAGCTTTTGGAATCGATGGCGGGTTGTCAACACTTATAGGGCAAAGTATGGTTTCAGAAGAATTATGTTTTATGATAACCGGCGATTTGGCTTTCTTTTATGATATGAATTCACTTGGAATTCGCGGTATAAAAAATAATCTTCGTATTTTGTTAATCAATAATAATGGTGGAATTGAATTTAAGCTGTGGAAAGGAAAGGACCCACAGACAGATCGGTATGTTGCAGCTGCAAATCACTTTAAAAATGCAAAGGGATGGGCGGAAACATGTGGATTTAAGTATATAAGTGCTATGTCTGAAACAGAATGTGAGGTGTATCTGCCAGAGTTCGTAGAAAAATCAGAGAAACCGATATTATTTGAAGTTTTTGTAAGCGATGAGGATGAATCAAAAGCATATAAAGAACTGATACAAAATAATCGTTCCTTGACAATCAACGATATTTTAAAGAAGGGCATAAAGAAACTGGTCAGCCGTTGACTGGAGGGATAAGTATGAATCGAAATAAAGTTATATTTAAAAATACAATCATATTTTTTATTGGTAATTTTGGGTCAAAGATACTTGCATACATCATGGTGCTGGTATATACGCATTATATTACTACATCAGATTTGGGATATTATGACCTTATTTTGACAACTGTAAGTTTACTTCAGCCTTTGATATCCATGGCTTTTGATGAGGGAGAATACAGGTGGCTGATTGGAGCTGAACAGTCAGAAAGGCAGAGCATCATAGCTACTTGTATAAAAACAGTATTTTTGACCTGCATAGGTGCAATAGGCATTCTGATAATACTGGATTTTCAATTTCATTTTCGTTATGTAGGTTTGATAGGCTTGTATGTGGTTAGCTTGCTGATATATCAGATGTTTTTAAATGCTGTGCGTGGAATGACAAATAATAAGCTGTATGCGATCAGTGGAATCATCAATAGTGGATTTTTGTTAGCTCTGGAACTCTTTGGTTTAATAGTATTAAAACTTGGTATTGAGGCATTACTAGCTTCTGCAATTATAGCAAATGTATTAACTATAATAGTTATTTATAACAAGCAAAAAGAATTCCATGGATTGATTAGAAAAAAGTATGACAAAGTGCTTGCGAAGAAGATATTCCAGTATTCCATGCCGTTAGTACCAAACCAGATTAGCTGGTGGATTGTAAATTTTTCTGACAGGTATATTATTCTGTTTTTTCTGGGAACCTCATTTAACGGAATCTATGCCATTTCCAATAAATTTCCAACGATTGTTACTACCATTACAGGCATTATTTATTTGGCATTACAAGAAACTGTTATAAAGGAATATGATTCACCGGATAGGGATGTTTTTTACAGTAAGGTTTTTAAAAATTATTTTTGTTTTTTATTCAGTATTGTTATGTGTGCAATACCGGCAACTAAAATAGTGATTGAATGGTTTGTAAGCAGTGCTTATACAGATGCATACAAATACATGAATTTTTTGTATATCAGCACAGTATTTAGTGCGTTAAGCAGTTTTCTGGGAATAGGATACCAAATATCGAAAGAAACAAAGCGGAGTATACGTTCGACTATTTCTGCAGCTGCAATTAACATGCTGATTAATATCATACTGATTAATCAGATTGGTCTTCATGCAGCAAGTTTATCTACGATGATATCATATATGATATTGTTTATAATTAGAATGATTCATTCCCAAAAATATTTTTCGTTAAATGTGGAATGGATGAGGTTTTTTGCATTACTGATATTGACACTTACTGTTTCAGCAATTTCCTATTATACAAGTGTTTGGTTAAACCTTGGATTATTGCTTATAGTTCTATTGTTTGCATTGGTTTTTAATAGAAAAATGATAATGAAAATAACTAAATTAAAAGGATGAAAAAAATGGGAATAAAAGAAAAAATCAGGCGAGTATTTAAAGTTATCAATTCCAAACAGATAATTGCGGTACCACAGTTTGTTGATTCAAATAAAATGTTGCATGGAAAAACAGTTCTTATTACTGGGGGAAGTGGGGGAATTGGATTTGAAATAGCACGAAAATGCATCCAGTCGGGGGCAAAAGTTATTATCACGGGAACGAATAAAAACAAGCTGCAGGAATGTGTAGGTAAATTAGATAGTAAAGAAGTAAAATATATGGTATTTGATTTGAATGATGTATCCTCTTTTGAAAGCAAAGTGAAAGAGGCGGCTGCAGCATTTGAAGAAAATGTAATTGATGTGTTGGTAAACTGTGCTGGGATAAATCCAAAAAAAAATTTTTTTGATACGCAGGAAAAAGATTTTGATTTGACAATGGATATTAATGTAAAAGGAACATTCTTTATCAGCCAGGTGGTAGCGAATTACATGATTAAAAACAAAGTAAAAGGTCATATATTGAACCTGAGTTCATCCTCTGCACTTCGTCCGGCATGGTCTCCCTATGAAATGTCAAAATGGACAATCCGGGGGTTTACAAAAGGGTTGGCAGACATACTGATTCCATATGGAATTATTGTGAATGCTATTGCACCAGGGCCAACTGCGACGCCAATGCTGGGAATGAATTCGGAAGATGATTTGGATTTACAGAATAATCCAAGTAAACGTTATGCTACACCGGAAGAAATAGCAAATCTAGCAGTGATGTTGATTAGTGATATGGGAAATCTAGTAGTTGGTGATACTTTATATGCTACTGGAGGAAGTGGTGTGATTACGTTACATAATTAGCAGTTTAGAAAATACAAGTTTGATAAATCAAAAGGATTTTATAATGGAGAAAAGAGATAAAAAATTGATTTGATTAAGGGAATAGGAATACTATTGATGGTATATGGACATGTAGCAAAGTACACTTCATTTGTGGTATTGTTTCATATGGCAATTTTCTTTATTGCAAGTGGTTATTACAAGTACATTTGATTTTTGGAGTAAAAGGGATATTGTTGTAAATGCATTAAAAATATTTCTTTTTCGAGGAAATACGCAGATAGGCGGAGTATTGTGTTTTTTTATTTATGTAATTGCCTATATATTAGAAGAGATTATTAAATGTTCGTATATTAATAGATGTATAGAATATTTAAGTATTCATTCCATGTCCGTTATTGGATTACATTTTTTGGCATTTAAAGTTGTGAATCTTATTGTAGTGGGACAGCAAAAAATGCCATTCTATATGGTTGCAGCATTTCCAACAGTAACTTTGGAAAGAATGTGGTGGATAGCATATATGATTGCAGGAATTGTAATTCCGCTCGTAGCTGCAAATGCAGTACGCAGGTTTATTTATAAAATTCAAAAATTTCAATTATTAAGGTGAATGATATGAAGACAGTAATTATGGCAGGTGGACGGGGAAGTCGTATTTCAGAGTTATTTCCGGATATTCCGAAACCTCTGATTCCAATACAGAATGTGCCCGTATTGGAAAGAGAACTGATATCTTTGAAATCACAGGGATTTGAAGATATTATTATTACAGTATCTTATATGGGAGAAAAGATAGAGGAATACTTTGGAGACGGAACAAAATGGGGTGTTCGGATTACATATTTTGAGGAAAAAGTTCCTCTTGGAAATGCAGGGGCATTGTTTAAAATGCGTGATATACTGGGCAATGAACCATTTTTATTATTGAATGCAGATGCAGTGTTTGATGTGGATTTTAACCGGATGGCTACCTTTCATCAGTCGCATGGTGGACTTGTTACTCTTTTTACACATCCCAATTCACATCCGTACGATTCAGGACTGATTATAGAGAATGAAAATCATGAAGTTGAACAGTGGCTGGCAAAAGAAGATGAAAGACCGAAGTATTACAAAAACAGAGTAAATGCGGGGTTGCATATTATAGACCCGAAAGTTCTTGATAGGAGTGAAGTGAACACAGAGACGATTGGTACAGTAAAAGTTGATTTGGATAGGCAGATTCTAAAACCATTATGTGGAACACGGAAGATGTTCTGTTATGATTCCCCGGAATACGTCAAAGATATGGGAACACCGGAACGATTTAAAAGTGTGGAGAGTGATTTTATATCTGGTATTGTACAGGGAAAAAATCTCAAAAATATGCAGAAAGCGGTTTTTTTGGACAGGGATGGTACTATTAATAAATATGTGGGTTTTCTACGGGATATTGAGGAATTTGAGTTAATAGATGGAGTTGCAGAGGCAATCCGGATTATTAATGCATCCGGGTATTTGTGTATTGTTGTAACAAATCAGCCAGTTGTAGCAAGAGGAGAGGTAAGCATTCGACAACTTGAAGAAATTCATTCCAAGATGGAAACACTGCTAGGTATGGAAGGGGCATATGTGGATGCCATTTATTATTGTCCGCATCATCCAGATAGGGGATATCCAGGAGAAATCAGTGAATTAAAAAAAGAGTGTGACTGCAGGAAACCAAAGCCTGGAATGTTGTTAAAAGCTGCGAAAGATTTCAATATAGACTTATCTAGAAGTATTATGCTGGGAGATGGCAAAAATGATGTCAAAGCTGGACTTTCAGCTGGATGCAAAAGTGTTCTTATAGATAGTCAGAATATAAATGAAAAACAGGAGTTAGGAGAAGTGCAGACAGTAGATTCAGTGTTGACTTTTGTAAAAAAGTATTTGATAGTTTCTCACATATTATAAATGGTTAAGGATAAAGGCAAAGGACTGCCCTATGAATCTGATTGAGAAGATGGACACAGGAAATTCCTTGACAGGAGCCTGTGGTATTGGAGTATATATGCTGGGGAATGCATGGACACCAAAATGGAAATTACAGTATCGAAGATCAGGTTGATTTTGCCGTATATGTTCCAAAAATTGATGAGCATTTCAGTGGAAGTCTGGCAGTCATTCCGCTTCAGCTGCTGGGATATTATGTCAGTGTTGCCAAAGGACTGGATGTGGACAAACCAAGAAATCTTGCCAAGAGTGTTACAGTAGAATAATGAAGTAGAAAAAGAGTGTTCAGTACATTTTATCTATGTGCCGGACGCTCTTTTTGCGTTATGAAATAAATATTGACAAAAATAAAATAATATTGTAATATATAGTAACAAGATAGAAATGAATAATACGATTGAAGTATGAAGAACAGAACAGCAAAAGATTTGACAGTGAATAGGAAAACGAATATAATGGACACAGGAGGAGCAGGGTATGGCAGGATATAAAAGAGTAAGTGAAATGACGCTGGAGGAAAAACGGGAGAAGGTTGCCGGGTTTAATGTGATGGATGATGTCTTTTTCCAGAAGATGATGGAAGACAAAGAGGTATGTGAAGAACTATTAAGAATCATCCTGGAGGATTCCGGAGTGCAGGTGATAGAGTGTATCCCACAGGCATCCCTCAAGAATCTGATCGGGAAGTCCGTGATTTTAGATGTTCTGTGCCGTGCCAGAGATGGAAGCTATTATAATGTGGAAGTCCAGAAATCCGATGATGATGACCATCAGAAAAGGGTAAGATATAATACGGCACTGGTAAGTATGTATACGATGCAGGCAGGGAAGGATTACAAGGAACTGCCCGAGGTAAAGGCAGTCTTTATTTCAAAGTTTGACATATTCCATGGAAATCATGCCATGTATCATGTGGACAGAGTCGTAAGGGAAACCGGTCAGAAAGTGGAGAAAGGACAGAGTGAGATATATGTCAATGCAAAAGTAAAAGACCGGACATCCGTATCAGAACTGATGGAGTATTTTACAGACAGTAATGGAAGAAAAGAAATATGTCCGAAACTTTCGGAGCGGGTTATGTTGTTTAAAACAGAACAGAAAGAGGTGACAGAGATGTGTGAATTAATGGAGAAAGAAAGACTGGCCGGATGGGAAGAAGGAAGAGAAGAAGGAAGAGAAGAAGGAAGAGAACAGGGATGGGAACAGGCGGAGCTTATGCTTTTGAAAAAATATATGAAGAAACACAGGGT
>ULWV01040608.1_pt1 | contig 17529 bp, 16 predicted proteins | sample 1960651 | NCBI WGS metagenome assembly ULWV01 (sample SAMEA4835820, study PRJEB28245) | human gut metagenome | biome: gut microbiome; material: fecal sample | place: Denmark | collected 2008
ACCAATTGATCAAGAAGCGAGTTGGTTTTCGTTGCAACGCCGACGGTCACACGGTTCTTCTTCGCAAGCAAAGCGGAAGGAACCAAATAAGCCATCGACTTACCAACGCCCGTTCCTGCCTCAACCACAAGATTCTTATTCTTGTCAAAAGCCTTCGTGATGGCTTGAGCCATCTCTTTCTGCTCATCGCGCGGTTCGAAACTACTGTAAATGCGACCGAGCAGGCCATCACTCGAAAAGGCTCCGTCGATCTCCGCCGACGAAGGCGCGATGACGGGAGCATCATTATCCGACTTGATCAATCCTGCGTCGCGTTTGGGAGAAAGATCCGAAAGCGAGTTGATCCTCTTCCTTCGAAGAGCGCGAAGCGAGAAGAAACGCTTCTTTTCAGAAGGAGAAACCTCGGGAAATAACTCATGCGCTCCGCTGTCGTTGCCCGAGAAGGCATTCCCCTCACGACCAAAATCGCACGAACCGGCTGATTCGGTCCGAGAAGCCTGCGCTCCGATCACGGCATCGCGGAGATTTTTGTTGTTCGCAAAGTATTCAAACACTACCTGGGTCGACCAGTTTTCCTTAGACTCCATACCGGCAATGTGCTCAATCAGCTCAAAAGGCATGCTGCAGACTGCAGCCAGCAAGATGCGGTACACCGAGCACGTAGCCTCAACGTCGGCATCGGCCCTGTGCGTTGAAACAGGGGTGTCGAACGTATGAACCAAGTCGATCAAGCGATGCGACTTGAGTTTAGGCAATGCAATACGGGAAAGATCTAGAGAGTCGATCCACGTGTTTTCAAGAAGCGGATACCCCTCGGGATGACGAGTAGTGAACGTCTTGTCGAAGTCGACATTGTGCGCAATCATCTTCGCATCGCCGGCGAACTCAACCAATCCCGCAAGGGCTTCCTGAGGCGACGGCGCACCAGCAACATCCTCATCGTGAATGTCAGTCAGATGAGCAACGTCCTCGGGAATCGACTTGCCCGGATCTACAAACGTGACGTACCAGTCAACGATCTCGCCCTTCTCAAGGCGTGCGGCAGCGATCTGGATCAACTCATCATGAGTGAACGAAAAGCCAGTGGTTTCGGTATCTACGACAACGATATTCTCATCCATCGCACCAAAGTCGGCCTTTGAGGCTATCTCCTTTAAGCGTGCATAACGATCCACAACATCCTGAGCGGTGCCGTCCAAAAGAAATTTTTTGATTCGCTTAGTAGCGTTTTCAGTTTCAGTATTCATAAGGAAAAGCCTACCATCTGCACGCCTTTGCAACAAACTCACTAAGGCGTTTATAAATAGAATCCCTTTTAATGCGATCTGTATATTCTAGCTGGGATACCATTGCAAGCACTGAAACGATCACCGATAGGGGTAGCACGTTATGAAAGTTGACTACGAAGGCTTCTATGCGCGCTTCGAAACAATCTCAAAGAAAGATGCTGGCATCCTCATGGGTGCCGACACACTTGTTGGAGACGAATTCACCACTCGATTCGATAAAGAGAATCCAGGCATTGCCTACATCGAAAACAAGTTTGGTAAGACTGTTGGCTATTTCGAGGAACAGACAAGTCGTCAAATCAAACTTTACGAAGCGCGGGGCTGGTCTGTAAGGATTCTACTTGCCTTTCTTGCTTACTCGGATCATCCTGAGCCTGGTTGCTACTGGGGTCAAATGGCTATCCTGGCTTACCCCAAGGAATGTGAGGAATTTTTCACGCAGTTTGTCTCAAGAGTCTCAAAAAGCCTTTGCGACGGAAAGCGCATTGACGTCAACATCGGCCAGCAAGGAATCAAATCCCTGGTAGATTCAAATGGAAGCTGGTTCACCAACGCTACCTTGAAGAAGCCCGACCTTGATACTGGCACCGTCATGATGAAAAGTTCTCGTTCGCTTTCCGAAAAGGCTGTAGAACTTGGCCGTGATGGCAACAAAGGTTGCTATGTCGTCTCCTGGATTTTCATTATCGGACTTGTTGCCTTACTGTTCCTTGGTTTACGCTCCTGCGGCGTCTTCTAATCTAACCAAGACACAGCGCTGCCAAGACTAAACATTTACGACAATCAAACAGAGGCGGATGTTTCACGTGAAACATCCGCCTCTTTGTCTTGCAGTGCAAAGTGCAATCTGTTTACTCCACTGCTAGTTCAACAAGCTTGGAACAAAGCTCAGGGAACGAGATCCCCACTGCTCGAGCTGCGTCCGGCAACAGAGAAGTTTCTGTCATGCCAGGAATCGTGTTTGTTTCCAAAATCCACGGCTGACCATCTGAATCGATGATCATGTCAGTGCGGGACACACCTTTGCAACCAAGAACCTGGTGAGCTTTAACAGCCAAAGATTGAACGAGCTGCGTTATCTCATCATCAAGCCTTGCGGGGCAGATATGCTGAGATCCGCCAGGTGCATACTTAGACTCAAAATCATAAAACTCATGGGAGGGAACGATCTCGATAACGGGAAGAGCCTGAGGGTCGTCATTACCCAAAACAGCAGCGGTAACTTCAGTACCCCTCACGTAGTTTTCGATAAGCAGTTGCTCGTCGATCTTAAAGACCTTCTCGATAGCCTCGACAATACCTGCCTCGTCTTCGACAATGAATACGCCTAGGGCGCTGCCTTCTGTTGCCGGCTTCACAACACAGGGATACCGAACTTCAGTAAGGTCAGAATGAACATCGAACTGATCCCTGTGGAGCGTTACAGAGAAAGGCGTAGGTAATTCGTTATTGCGGTAAATTACCTTGGCTTTGTCCTTATCGATAGCCAATGCACTCGATAGAACCCCTGATCCGGTATAAGGAATACCAACAGTTTCCAGGAAACCTTGGATTGTTCCGTCCTCGCCGCCTTTGCCATGAAGGCACAACATCGCGACATCGTATTTACCAGAAACCAAATCCGCTAGATCGCTCTTGTTTGCTGGATCAATCATCTCGACATCATATCCAGCTTTCTTCAAAGCATTCTTAGCGGCAACTCCCGACTGAATCGAAATCTCACGTTCGCCACTCGAACCGCCCGCAAGCACGGCAACATGAAGTTCTTTTATATCGTTGATTTCCATGAACACCTTCTTTTGTCGATTCATGAAGTATAGCAAAGCTCTGTTTCTTACTTGTGATGCATTACAAGCAGGGATTGTTTCACGTGAAACAATCCCTGTAGATACCATATAATTCGCGGTATGAATACTTCAATTGAATCCCTCACCCGCAACCAGATCCGCAAGCTCATCTTGGACAGTGGTTTGCCTAAATTTCGTGCCAACCAGCTGCTTGATTGGCTTTATAAAAAAGGCGTCTCTTCTTACGAAGAGATGACCAACCTTCCTCAGTTACTCAGGTCTCAGCTTGCTTTTGAATATCCCCTTAACAAGCCTGAGCTTATCGATCGTCAAATCTCAAAAGATGGCACAAGGAAATACCTCTTCCGTTTCGACGAGAGAAGGGTGGCTGAAACGGTTGGAATTCCCTCTTCCGATGATCGCCTTACCGTTTGTTGTTCAAGCCAATCTGGCTGTGCAATGGGGTGCGACTTCTGCGCCACCGGGCATCAGGGCTTCTCGGGGAATCTTCTGATTGGCGAGATCGTCGATCAAATCATTCAAGTTCAAAACGATTTCTCTCAACGAGTTTCGAATATCGTTGTCATGGGACAAGGTGAGCCTTTCCTCAACTTCGACAACGTAATCGAAGCGCTGCGCATCTGCAATGATCAGAAACTGTTGAACATTGGCGCAAGAAGAATAACTATTTCGACTTGCGGCGTTATTCCAGGCATTGAGCGATTCTCTCAAGTTGAAGAACAGTTCACTCTGGCGGTTTCCCTTCATTCTGCAGTTCAGCAAACCAGAGATAAAATCATGCCAGGCACTCGCAAATGGCCCCTGCCCGACCTGAAGCGCGCTTTGATTAACTACAATCACACGACGAATCGACGTGTCACCTTCGAATATGCACTTATGCGAGGAGTTAACGACTCTCACAGCGATCTCCAGGCACTCATCGAATACTGCAATGGGCTGATATGTCACATCAACCTCATCCCTTTGAATGAAATTGATGATTCGCCCTATCAGCCCACTGCGTCACATGTAATTGATTATTGGCGAGACAAACTTCAAGCGAGCGGCATTGAAGCTAGCGTGAGAAACTCACGCGGTCAAGATATCGCCGGTGCTTGCGGTCAGCTAGCCAATCGCAAGTAATGCATCGAATATCGTCTCGAGTTACTGATTGCTCGAAACGATGCTGTCGAACAAACGCTGCAAATCTTCTTCGTCGGTGAACTCGATCTCGATCTTGTTCTTTCCCTTGACGGTTTTCACCCTAACGCTTGTATTCAGGCTCTTACGCAGCGCCTTTGCCACTTTCTTGTAAGACTGTGGAGTAGGCACACGAGGCGTTGCGTTTTCCGACTTCTTGCCAGACAAGAGTCGAGCGATATTTTCAGCCTCACGAACAGAGAGCTTCTCTTTGACCAGCTTCTCAGTCAGCTTCTTGCGGCCCTCTTCAGTAGGGATGGACAGAATCGCACGAGCGTGACCTGCAGTGATCTTCTCCTCAAACAGAAGCTGCTGAGCATCTTCCGGCAATTCCAGCAAACGAAGTGCGTTTGCAATAGTCGAACGGCCTTTGGAAACAGCCTGAGCAACTTCAGACTGAGTCAGATTGCTGCGTTCCATCATCCTACGATAACCATAAGCCTCTTCTATGGGGTTAAGGTTGCTGCGCTGGATGTTCTCGACGAGTGCAAGTTCAATGGCGCGATTATCATCCGCCTGTTTGACTCGCACGGGAACCTTCTTAAGCCCAAGGCTCTGGCACGCTTGCCAACGACGCTCACCCGCGATGATCTGATATGTTCCATCACCCATAGCGCGCACAAGAATCGGCTGAAGAAGACCGTCATGCTGAATAGACTGGGCAAGCTCTTCCAGCTCGTCTTTTTTAAAGTTGGTACGAGGCTGATCAGGGTTGGCGAAGATCAGATCGATGCTGATTTCATCAACTTCCTTGGGAACCTCAACTTCAAATTTAGGCGGCTCGGGCCTCGCAACGCGCTCAGTAACCCTTTTAATAGTGGTGTTCTCGGCTTTATCGGTGTACAGATCGCCCTCAACAACCTCTTCCACAGGGGTAGCCTTGGGAGCCGGCATTTTTTCAGCAGGACGATTTTCATGCATATGATTCTGGGGACGAGAATCATCATCAGCGGAAACGGTGTAACGTTCACGCTGGGGTTCGGCATAACGTTCAGGAGTGTTAGTGGTCTCTTCAAAAGGACCGCCAAGCAGCGAATTCAATCCACGACCGAGGCCGCTTCGTTGTTTAGCCACGCGAGATCACTTCTTTCGAAAGATTGATATAGGACTGGGCTCCCTTCCCCAAAGGATCGTATTGGGTGATGGGCATTCCGTAACTAGGAGCCTCAGACAGCTTAACGGTACGGGGGATGACGGTTTCAAATACTTGCTTTCCGAAGAAGTTCCTAACCTCTTTAACAACTTGCTTCGAAAGAGTAGTGCGGCCGTCATACATGGTGAGAAGTATTCCGTAAATCTCAAGGGTTGGATTAAGGCGAGATTTGACACGTTTCATCGAATCGAGAAGTTTTGTCACACCTTCCAATGCATAGAACTCGCACTGGATGGGAATAATCAGCTTATCCGCCGCAACAAGAGCGTTGACGGTCAGCAAACCCAAAGACGGCGGGCAGTCGATGAGGATGAAGTCATATTTACCGCGCAAGGCTCCAACGGAATCTTTAAGGCGATTCTCACGAGCCATCTCGGAAACAAGCTCAACCTCTGCACCCGCCAAGTTGATGGTCGCAGGAACAATATCAAGACCCTGGCAAATGTCAGGGATGATGACATCCTCAATCGGAACGTCATTCAACAAGACATCGTAAATGCAGCGAGGGATACTTCCCTTGTCAATGCCAAGACCGCTGGTAGCATTACCTTGAGGATCAAGGTCGACAAGGAGGACTTCTTTATTAGCTTCACCTAAGGCAGCAGCGAGATTGATCGCAGTCGTAGATTTACCGACACCACCTTTTTGATTGATGATGGCAATGATTTTGGTCTGGCCGATTGCATGCCTTACCGGAGCCTTCTCACTATAAGGCTTGATCTCCTTATATTCAGGTACGTCATCGGCATCGGAAATAGCATCTTCAGCAATCTGACGCTCAACAACTTGAATACTGTCAACACGAACATCCTCGTCTACGAAGAAATCGCTCTTCACTGAATCAGTATCCACATTGCTCGTCTGCTCGGGTATTTCCGTCGCCGAGGACGTATTTTGTTGGTTCACATGAGCTGTTTTCGCCGTAGCTGTATTTTGGTTTCGTTTAAAACCGTCGAAGAAACCCACAGAACCCTCCTTTCGTTAGCCGCTTTGAGTATACATGCTTTACGTTTCACGTGAAACGTAAAGCATGTATATCCCCATGTGATCAACCTAGAGAGGCTTGTTTTGAGCAAAACCATCGCGCCTTGGTAGCTTGATCTTGGAAGGACCGATCTTTTCAAACACAACAAGCGTGCGGAAGGTCTCGCCGTCACTTAAGAAATACTCGTCAAGCGACACCAAGCTGAATCCAACCTGCTTGCTGATTTTCTTAGCATGCTCGAGCTCGCTCTCCTCCATGCGGGCTTTATAACAAATAAGACGGCCGCCTTGCTTTAAAAGCGGGCTAGCAAGTTCAAGGAGAATAGATAGCTTGGAAAGCGCGCGTGCAGTAACAAGGGAGTAGTGATTCTTATGAGTCCTTGAGAACTCTTCGATGCGCGCATGGACAGCGATAACCTGATCACTCAAACTAAGCTGTTCAGCAAAATCATTAAGCAGCTCGACCTTCCTCTGACGAGCATCAATAAGTGTCGTCTTCCTTCCGGTGGCAATAGCTAAAGGAAAACCAGGAAAGCCGCCGCCTGATCCGAGATCGATATATTTACCAGCAGGTGCTTTGTCGGCCTCTTCAAGAGCAGCTAGAGAATCCTCAATATGAAGAAGCATCCCCGAATCCATTGAATCAATTCGGGTAAGATTGGTTACTTTATTCGCCTCGATGACACACTCTAAATGTTTCTTGATTAAAACTTTTTGATTGTCCGAAAGAGAATCTATCGAATTTAGATTCACACCCATCGAAATCAAACCTCTCTAGTGAAACCGGAAACAAAGGTCATTATGGACCCCTGATCCATCACTACATTAGCCGGCATCCAACTAAATCAAACAGATACGACGATTTTAATTACTAGCAGTCTATCGGGAATCAGTCTGATTTTGGGTACAAAAATGCCCTGCACTATTAATGCAGGGCATTAGGTTCAATTATTGAACAGGAACGACAACGACGTGACGCTCGGATCCTTCACCCTCGGAAGCGGTCTCAACACGAGTGTCATCACGAAGAGCAACATGGATGATACGACGCTCGTACGGAGTCATTGGACGAAGCTTAACGCTTCGATGAGTCGCAGCCGCCTTCTTTGCGGAAGAGCGAGCAAGGGACTCAAGCTTCTGACGCTGACGGCTCTTATACCCTTCAACATCGACAACGATCGGGTAACGGAAGCCAATGATGCGAACCGTAATGACGGAAATCAAGAACTGGAGAGCATCAAGGGTACGACCATGACGACCAATAAGAACCGCAAGATCGTCGCCAGTGATATCAAGGATGAGCTCACCGTCGTCACCTTCATACTCGTCGATGGTGACCTCACCAACATTGAAGTATTTAAGGATGTCCTTCAATGCAGAAATTACAGTATCGGCAACGAAATCAAGTTCTTCATCAGACAGCGGCTCATCAGCAGAGTCAGTCTCCTGATTCAAAACCTGATCATTGATTTCAAGTTCTTCAGACATGACAAGCTCCTTATAGGGAAATAAAACTTAGTGAGGTGTTTCACGTGAAACACCTCACTCCGTAAATTAACGCTTCTTGGTCGGACGCTTTTTCTTAACCTTGCGAGTAACGTTGACCTCAACGGGCTTGATCTCTTCAACAACTTCCTTCTCAGCATCCTTTTTCTTCATGATGCGCATGGAGATCTGCTGCTGTGCGAGACCAATCAGAGAAGAAACACCCCAGAACAAAAGAACACCTGCGGGGGAGCTCCAACCAATCCAAAGCATGAAAAGGCTCATGACGCCGCACATAATAAGAGTCATGTTGCGTTGCGGGTTATCCTTCTGACCCATTTGCATAAGAACCATCGGAAGGAAGGTAGCACCGGCAAAGACCAGAAGAAGGATGACATAAGGAAGGAAGGCGCCAAAACCCATGGAGAAGGTCGAGGAAGGAGAGTAAACCAGGTTCGGAACCAAGTTGAAGAAGCTGTAGTCCTGATTACCAAGACGGTCGCCCATTTCACGGAGAACCTGGAAAAGGGCGATGAAGATAGGCATCTGCAGAAGCATCGGCAAACAACCTGCAAGCGGGTTGAAATGAGCTTCGGCGTAAAGCTTCTGCATTTCCTGCTGCATACGCTGGGGATTGTTAGCGTACTTGGTCTGAATCTCAGTCATCAGCGGCTGAACGCGTTGCATCTGATAGCTGGACTTCGTCTGCGTATGCATAAGCGGGGAGATCAACAGACGGAAGATAACCGTAACGATGATGATCGACATTCCCCAGTCATGAAATAACGGATAGAAGAATGAGATGATCGAGAATATAAAGTCTTTAAACACGTCCCACATTGAATGAAATACCTTTCTCTATATCCAAAGAGGATCACGGGACTGGATCGTACCCGTGACCGCCTCCCGGCCGACACCTGAGAATTCGTTTTGCCGTCAATGCAAAGCCTTTAATGAAGCCGTACTTCTTAAAAGCAATCAAACCGTACTGAGAACAAGTAGGAACGAATCTGCAGCAAGACGGAAAAAGCGGCGAAATGCAAATCTGGTAAAAACGAATTAAGGCAACAGCGATGAATACTGGAATCCTACGAATCAAAGATAGGAATGAAGAACAGACCCGTTTCATTACTTATGAGCCCTTTTCACCGCTTTGCGGAGATAGGCGGAAAGATCATCGTAAGACGCATCATTGATGTTTCGGCGTGCGAGAAACACAACATCCATCCCATCAAAGGCATCGGCGGAATCGCGAAAAAGAGCCCTCATTCGACGTTTGGCTCTATTGCGCCAGACCGCATTGCCATTTCTTTTTCCAGCAACAAAAGCAGCACGTCCATTACGGCCGTGCTGCTTTCCATCGCTTAAAACTATGAGCGTAAAAAAAGGCGTATTGATTCGTTGCCCGTTTTCAAACAAATTCGAAATCTCGGCGCTGGATTTAATGATATCCAACGAAGACTCCTATTAAACGGTCAGACGCTTACGACCCTTGGCACGACGAGCAGCGAGTACGCGACGGCCGCTTTTGGTAGCCATGCGTGCACGGAAGCCGTGGCACTTAACCCTTTTACGCTTGTTGGGCTGATAGGTGCGCTTCATTTAAATCCCTTCCAAACAACAATCAGTGCAATCACGAAATTATACCCGTTCAACGGATAAAATCAAGGTAATGCCCAACCCGGCATGAGTCTTGAACCGAATTTGACATGCCTTTACATTTTGATTCTCAAAATCAAGAAAGCAAGCTTAGTTTTGCTTTGTCGGGAATAATCCATATATAACGAGATAGAACCTGCATTTTGACTCGCCAAAAGCAGTAAACACAAGATGCTGTGATCTAGAAGGTGTAAGTTGTGATGACGACCACCCGCAACCGTAATTCCAAAGCGAAAACAGCCAAAAGAAAACCACCGTCAATACCTTGGTTCATTCAGGGGATCAGAGACTTGACCGCTGTTGCTCGAGGACCACGTTTTGAAAAACGTCGTCGAACCCGATCCCGGCATAGATCCAGTTTCAAAGAAAATCGAATCTTTTCGATAATTCGATTCGATTGTTGAAAATCAACCTCGTTTTCAATCACCGATTCAAACATCGATGAAATCCGAAATTCAAACACTTCGAATTTCGGAAAAGTTAGCCTTCGTTTGGTGGAAAACGTGGAAAACTCGCATAACCGCACGTAAAAAAGTGGAAAATTACAACGGTTAAAGAAAGTCAAGTGTAATGAGGGAGTTGGTCACAATCGCTTTTATCAGGGGTAATACATTCGGTATTTGAAATTTAAGTCTCTGATCTGGTGTTTTATGAACAGAAGAATCAGAATTCAAATCAGAATTTCTTTAAAATCCAGTCAATAGTTATCTATATTTAACTGTTTGAAACCACCTCTAACGGGGTAAATAGACTGTTTTATCCAGGATTCAAGCCTCACTTTTTCCAGATTTCGAAATAGTTTTCCTCACTTGAACTTCCAGACTTTTCAAAGATTTCCACATTTCCTGAATTAATTGTTGAAAACTATTTGAATTCCCAGCTCAACCATTGATTCTGAAATTCAATTAAGTGGAATTCGAACGTTGGATGATAATATTTGCCCACGTCGCGAAAGTTTGGTGGAAATGATTGGTTACAATACAAACTGAATTTTCCTGAATCTTTGATTCAGATGGAATGAAAACCTGAAAAACGAGAAGTAAACGCAGCTTAAATGAACGACACAAACATCAACAACGAAACTCAGTTCAACTTTGATTTCGTCAAGAGCGTTGCGCGGATTGCCTGCTACGACGACTTCAAAGCGGCGCCGCGCGTGACGGTGATAGAACCGGCACCCACCGACGAATTCATCATGAACCTCGCAACGGCCACCTACGAGCAGTCAAAAATGCTCGGTGGAAAGATCCCGTTCACCATCATCAAGGAAGTTTCCGAGAACTTTATCCACGCGCGCTTCCAAGAGATGACCATCTCGATCTACGACGAGGGGAACACTATCCGCTTCGCCGATCAAGGTCCTGGCATTAACGACAAGGACAAAGTGAAGATGCCCGGCTATTCCTCCGCCGTCGAGCCAATGAAGCAATACATTCGCGGCGTTGGATCGGGTTTACCCATCGTCAGGGACTACTTCGAAGAGAAACATGGCTCGGTAACCATAGACGACAACGTCCAAAGCGGGGCCGTTGTTACCATCAGCCTGAAACGAAGCAATGAAGATGAGCGTGAAATGGTAGAGGATGGGGAAATCCCCACTCACGCCCCTCGTTACGACAACACCGTTCAAACAGGTGTCGCACCTGAACTGCCACCTTATCAACAGCAGGGTTTCACGGCGTCTCAGAACTCGAATCAGGCACCGAACTACAACCAACAACCGGCATACCAGCAGACCTATCAACAACCCGTTTACCAACAACCGGCATACCAGCAAAACAACTATCAACAGCCGCAACCTTTCGCATACCAAAACCAGCAACCCATAATGATGGGAAATGGCGGGCGTGTGCCTATGTATGCGCCGATGCCGGCCATTCCAACGATCTCGGACAAGGGGAAGCAGTGCCTGAAAGCCCTCATGAACGGTGCCTTGGGCGTTTCCGAGCTTAACGAGCTGACCCAAATCCCGAACTCCAGCGTGCATTACGAGCTCAAAAAACTCGAAGAAGCGGGCCTAGTAGAAGTAACGGTGGGCAAAAAGCGCGTCCTCACTCAGGCTGCTTGGAACATCATGGATTTCATTTAACCTGATCAAAGACGGAATTCTATAAAGTTTTCCACATAAACGCAGTACATGATAAAATCGGTGGAAAACCCTCCACCGATAGAACAGCGCGGCCTTGCGCGCTTATCGATATTAAGAAGGTAGCTATGGAAGAAAGCGAGCGTCTCGCTCAGGAGTGGGCACGGGTCACTAACCAGATCAAGTCATACGACGGAATCGACCCATCCCAGATCAACGCCTTTTTCTCAAGACTGAAGCCACAGGCAATGAGCGAAGGGTTCCTTATGCTCACCGCCGACACCGACTTCATAAAAACTTGGATCGAGCGCCATTATGCATCATTCATTGCGCAGGCGTTGAAGGATCTATACGGCGTCGACTTCACGGTGTTGATGGAAGTTGACGTGAATCAATCGTCCGAGCCGCAAGTTTCCAACGCACCCCAAACGCAAGTTAGCCAGCAACCGCAAAGCGCGCCTCAACCGTCTGCACCGGTGCAGAATACCACCCAAAATGCAGCGGCGTTCCAACAGGAAGCTCCTACCCCCCAAAGCAATCAAGCAATGGGCAGCAGCGAATCAAGCGGTTTTCAAGCAGCAGTCGTTCAACAAACCGATCCCGCAACCCATACTGAGGCCGAAAGCGAGAACGTCGAGAGTGATTCCTCCTCCCCAACTTCCTCCCTTACTTTCGAAAACTATGTTGTGGGCGCATCAAACAGAATGGCGTATTCGATGGCGGTAGTCGTTGCTGAAGAACCTGGCGGCGATCCATCACTGAACCCGTTGTTCCTTTATGGCAGGTCGGGGCTGGGTAAAACCCACCTACTGAGAGCCATCCAAAACTACATCCAAAGGAACATTCCGCACCTGAAGTGCGTGTACGTCGACTCATCCCAGATGATCGACGATTACACCGACGCTGCGCTTTCCCACAACTACAAAGAGTTCAAGAACAGGTACGAAAGTGCCGACGTTCTTCTCATCGACGACGTTCAGGCCTTCCAGGGCAAGAAGCAGACGCTCGACATGTTCTTCCAGATTTTCAACAACCTTACAACGCAAGGCAAACAGGTTATCCTCTCTGCCGACCGTGCACCGAAGAACATCGACATCGACCAACGTTACACAAGCCGATTCAATTCGGGCGTGACGATCGATATCTTGCCTCCCGAATTCGAAGTCAAACTCGGCATTGTTAAAAACTTCATTAGGGAATACAAGCGTGCCGAGGGTGTTGAAGGCCAGCTCATGAGCGATGAGGTGCAGGATTACATCGCCAAGAACTCGGGATCGAACATCAGGGAGCTGAAAAGCGCGGTCACAAACGTAATCTTCCAAGCCAAGGCATTCGGCAAAGAAACTTTGTCTCTCGACGAAGTCAAAGAGCTGTTGAAGAACCACTTCACGGGCGGGGCAACGAAGAAATTGACAATCGCCGACATTCAAAAGCAAGTGGAAATCTACTACAAGGTCAGCCACGCCGATCTGATCGGCAAGAAAAGGTCGCGTAACATCGTATACGCGCGCCAGGTCGCCATTTATCTTTCGCGTCACATGCTTGACCTGCCGTTTAGCTACATCGGCAAGAGCTTCGGCGGCAAAGACCACACCACCATCATGTACTCGGTTACCAACATCGAGGAAAAGATGAAGGAGAACTTCGAGATACACGAAGAGCTGGAATCGATCAGGCAGATGATTCTGGAAGCATAGGTGTGAAACAAACGTTGATAACGCAGGGTAAGGTTGTTGAAAAACCCAAAAATCGGTGGATTGATAATTTAAGCGATAAAACCTGTTGAAGACGGTAAATGGTTATCAACAGGTTCAAAAGACTCAAAAACAAGAATTGATCAGGCGCTTTAACCTCAATCCACTAAATTCACCATGCTTATTACTACTATTATTTAAATATATTAATCAAAAGAAAAAGAAATAATAAAAGAAGGCGAATGAAGCATCCCAGTCACTGAAGTCGGTGCTTCATTTTTGAAAGCAATCTAAAAAGAGGACAGCGATTCTCTTTTAATGCTTTAATTGATCAGATCGATTAAACGTAAAGGAGCACGACGTGAAATTCAGCATCAATCAGACTGAACTGCAGACCGCACTCAATACGGTGCAAAAGGGCGTGGCAACTCGTTCTACGTTACCGGTTCTTTCGGGTATTTACGTCGTTGCTCATGGTGACGAGATCACTTTTCAGACAACCAATCTCGAGCTGTCGATTCAGTTCACTTGCGCCGCGCTGGTTGAAGAAGAGGGCAAGGCCGTCCTTCCGGGTAAGCTTATCTGCGATATCGTGAAGAACCTTCCCGACGCTGCGATTCATGTGACAACGGTTGATCTTGAAACCACCATCACCTGTGACAATTCCTCGTATTCGATCAAGGGCCTCGAGCCGCAGGACTTCCCCGCATTTCCTGAGGTTGCCACCGGTCAGCAGATCACCGTTCCTTTCGATGTCTTTTCTTCTATGGCCAAACATGTTTGCCATATGGTGTCAAAGGACGAAAGCAGGGCTATTCTTACGGGCGTGCTTATCACCGTCGAGGATAACGAGCTCAGAATGGTTGCAACCGACTCATATAGACTTGCGTGCGTTCAGCGCGAGGTCGCCCAAGAAGAAGATTTCAGCGTTGTTGTTTCCGGTGGCTTCGTATCAGAGCTTGCCGGCTTGCCAAAATCGAGCGAGAACATCGTGCTTGCGTTGTCCGAGAATCAGATCGTTGTCTCGTATCGTGGAACCGTATTCGTTAATCGCCGCATCGAGGGCAAGTATCCTAACTACAAGCAGCTTCTTCCTGATACGTGCGAAACAAGGGTTGAAGTTGGCCTTGGAGCGCTGATTGCAGCTGCAAAACGTGTTGCTTTGCTCGACCAGAGCGGTTCTCCGATTAAGATCACGGCGAGTGCCGCAACTCAAACCGTACAACTGTCGGCTGTCGCTCAGGATGTTGGTTCCGCTCAAGAGACCATTGCCGCGACTGTCGAGGGAAATGATGTCGAAATCGCGCTTAACAGCAGTTACATGCTTGATGGGTTGAACTCGACCAAGGGCGACACTGTTGTCCTTGAGGCGCAGTCTTCCATGAAGCCTGGTATTTTCAAGAACGAAGCCGATCTGAGCTTCACGTACCTTGTCATGCCCGTCAGGCTGCCTTAAATTGACGGTTTCAGCGCGTGGAATTGCGTTTAAGGGACATATCACTCGTTAATTTCAGGAATTACCGCGATTTCACTTTGAATTCGATAGGTGATTTGACGGTGTTTGTTGGGAAGAACGCGATTGGGAAAACAAACCTCCTTGAAGCGATTCAGCTCTGTTCGGCTCTGGATTCGTTCAGGCATCCGAACTCAGCGCAGTTGGTGGCAGAGGGTGAGGATTTTTCCCGATTGAGTGCTTCAATCGAAGGCGATGCTCGCAAGCTTAATGTCGTGATGAAAGTTTCGGCGGGTCGTCGTCAGTTCTTTTTGAATGACAAGAAGAAGAGCATCGCCGATTTGAAAGGTACTTTGCCTGCCGTCATCTTCACGCCAGATGACTTGGCTCTTGTTAAGAACTCTTCGTCCTTGCGCCGTGAAGCTCTCGATGAACTTGGCTCGCAGCTCACAAAGAGCTACTACGTGGTAAAGCATGATTACGAGAAGGCCGTTCGATACAAGAACAAACTGCTGAAAGAGGAAGCATCGCCCATTTTCCTTCAAAGCATTAACGACACGTTGCTGACGTGCGGTACGCAGCTTGAGTATTACCGCGCTGAATTGTTCTCACGACTCTCGGAAAAATTGACGGCTAATTATGGTCGGCTTTCTGATGGGGAAGTGCTTGAATCGCGTTACATTCCCTCATGGTGTTCGATAGACTCCAGCGATTTTCAAACGAAATTCGACGATCTTTCTGACAAGGACTTCATCAAAAGGAAGATGAGCGAGGCGTTTGACCGAGCATTGCCGGAAGAACGCGCGCGCAAGCGAAGTTTGATCGGTCCCCACGCTGACAAGATCTCGCTGGAGATTGACAGAAGAAACGTCGCCGATTATGCGAGTCAAGGTCAGCGCCGCAGCGTGGTTCTTGCATGGAAGCTCGCGGAGGTGTCGGTGATCAAAGGATCGCTTAATCAGAATCCGATCCTTCTTCTTGACGATGTCATGAGTGAGCTTGATGGGTCAAGGCGCGAATCGTTAGTCGACCTGGTTGAGGGCGATATGCAGACGTTCATAACCACGACGAATCTGTCTTACTTCACCGATGAGCTTCTTTCTCGTGCATCCGTGGTAGAGTTGCCGGCAACCGAGAATGCGATTCGCTTGTCCTGACGTTTATCTACCTTCGTGTTTCACGTGAAACACGAGAAACACGAGATGAAGAGAGGTCCGCATGGGGAATTTGAAGAAACAACTCGATAGCGCTTTCTTCTCTTTGGCTGGCGATGATTCTATGGCGCGCATTCACCGTCGCGCTGTCCAAGTGCGTGATGAATTCAGAACCGCCCTTGAGTGGGCGAACAAAGGCAACGCACCCCTTTTTCTTGATCACATCAACGCGGTGTATATAACGAATAAAGAAGACGACCAAAAGCGTTTGATCGTCTATCTTGATGACAGTTCGTTCGCAGCCGAGTTGAATGCCCAACGAGAGTTGATCAAAGGATTCATCAACGGCACATTTCGTGAGGGTATCGAGATCTTCGAGATCCATATCTCCCGAAAAGGTCACAGAAAGAAGCATCCTTACCTCGACGAAACGTCGCCTGAAGATTTGGGCGCTTTTGGGATTTCAAGCAACGGAAAGAAAATCTCTGTCAGGAAACTGTCGGAAAACGAAGAGAGATTCGTCGAGGAGACGTCAGGAAGAATTACTGACAAGCGAATTCATGATGCATTTCTGAAAGCGATGACAGCGGATTTGAAAAGGGAACTGTCTGACTGATAGCTAAAAAGTATTATTGCTGTGTAATTGCGCTTCAGAAGCGAAAAGAACAGGCTTAAAACGGATCTGAACGGCCCTTGCTAATACGCACGTGTGCTAAAATTACTAACCTATCATTGGCATAACCAGGCAAACGAAGTGGATACCCGAATCGAATCGTTGACCGAATCGATCCGTCTATTCGCCGACGTGACCTGGTGTGCCGTCTGCCCGATTTCTATTCATGGTTAGGAGTGTGTGGTGGCTGACAAAGAAGAAAACTACGGCGCGGATGCGATCCAAGTCCTCGAAGGCCTTGACCCCGTTCGCAAGCGCCCGGGCATGTACATTGGCACTACCGGCCCCCGTGGCCTTCATCACTTGGTTTACGAGGTAGTCGATAATTCGGTTGACGAAGCCCTCGCTGGTTATTGCGACCATATCAAGGTGTTCATTCATCCCGACAACTCGATCACGGTCGTCGATAACGGTCGTGGCATCCCTGTTGAGAAGCATAAAAAAGAAAAGATCCCAACGGTCGAGGTTGTTCTTACCATCCTTCATGCCGGCGGTAAATTCGGCGGCAGCGGATACAAAGTTTCCGGCGGTCTTCACGGCGTTGGTGTTTCCGTCGTTAACGCTTTGTCGTTGCGCACCGAGGTTCGCGTGCGTCGTGACGGAAAAGAATACGAGATCGCCTTCGAGCGCGGCAAAACTGTCGAGAAGCTGCATGAGATCGGCTCTGCTAAGGACACCGGCACCACGGTTACTTTTTGGCCCGATCCTGAGATCTTCACTGAGACCACCATTTACGACTACGAAACCCTGCAGGCTCGCCTGCGCGAAGTCGCGTTTCTGAACAAGAACATCAAGATCGAACTCGTTGACGAGCGCTCTGATCCTAAAGCTAACACCAGTTCCCTTCTGGCCAAGCCGCATTCCGAGACCTTCCAGTATGCCGGCGGCATCGTCGATTTCACGAAATGGCTG
>ULWV01016399.1_pt1 | contig 17501 bp, 16 predicted proteins | sample 1960651 | NCBI WGS metagenome assembly ULWV01 (sample SAMEA4835820, study PRJEB28245) | human gut metagenome | biome: gut microbiome; material: fecal sample | place: Denmark | collected 2008
CGGCGTTAAATTTAAGGGTAGGCGCAGGATTTGACGTTTACTTGCGGAAGACCGGATATGGCGTATTTCGGATTTACAAATAAGATGGTAAAGGGCGAGAAAATCCAGCTGTTTAATTACGGAGATATGTACCGTGATTTCACTTATATTGACGATATCGTTAAAGGCGTATCTGCAGTGATGGAAAAGGCTCCGGACGCTAATGAAGATGGAGTGAGAGTGAAGGTTTATAATATCGGAAACCATCAGCCGGTAAGCTTGAAATTTTTTGTCGAAACGCTGGAAAATTGTCTGAGGAAAGCCGGAGTGATCGACAATGAGGCGGAAAAAGAATTTCTTCCGATGCAGCCGGGCGATGTATATCAGACTTATGCAGATGTATCGGAGCTGGAAAAGGATTTCGGATTTAAGCCGGATACGCCGCTGGAAGTGGGATTGACGGCGTTTACGGAGTGGTATGCGGAGTATTATATGTTTTAAGCTCTGTTGAGTGATGCGGGCTAATATAAAAAGAGGGTAAGGATAGAAAGTATGCAAAATAGCGCAACGTTTATGCCAAAAGTATTAAGGGCACTTTTAATTACAATAGCAGCAGGAGTAGCGTTTTTTCTGTTTTGGATACTTAGATTATCTGGAGAATCCATGCCAGTTGGGCATACCATTGGTCTTTCGGGTGGAAGCTTCACTCCAGAAATTGGTAAAATTCGGGAAATAACAATTAGTGGAACAATTGATGAACCAATAGAGTTGCAACTGTCTATATATGATGGAAAAGAGCTGATCTGGGAAAATAATTATATGATTCCAGAGATTAAAGGGATGAATTTTCCCATTCAGCAATTTGAAAAAGATCAGGAACTCGAACTGGAGAAAAAACAGTATGATGTTCGAGTGGAAATCGACGGTAAAATTTCCAAGACTGGGCATATTCGGTTGATAGAATATAATGGTTCCTATAAAGTTTTTTATTTGGAATTGTCTTTACTATGTCTGGTTGGTATTTTTGTTTTTACATTGTTTTTGCAAAACAAAAATGTCAAAATTGAGCATAAATATTTTTTCATAGCGCTGTATTGTGGGCTGCTATTTAATTTCGTAATGCCTCCGCTGGGAGTTCCGGACGAAGAAGCTCATTTTTTAGAAGCATATGGACTTTCTAATACGTTGCTTGGAAAAGAAGTCAAGCAGGATAACTATGTACTTCTGGATGAGGCGGATAAAAACAGTATAATTTATCTGCACGATATCTCAAGTATTACAGAATGGCATCAAACATTTGAAATAAAAAAGTCAACAGGGAGTGTACAGAAAGCAGATATGCAGTCGACGGTTGGATCGAAAGCGCCTTGGACATATCTGCCTTCCGCAATTGGAATATCGTTGGCAAGGATACTGAATATTCATGGAAAGCCATTGCTGTTACTTGGACGTATATTTAATTTATTGTTTGAAGTAGGAATTACGGCATTGGCAATTAAGATTTTGCCGTATGCCAAAGCATACATATGTGTATTGGGATTGGTTCCGGAAGTTATTTATTTATATGGTTCGTACTCTTATGATGGAATAAACTTATGTCTGTGTATTTTGATTGTTTCTTATTTTTTATATTTATATGAGCAGGAAAAGATTAAAATAAGACAACTGGGAATTTTATGTTTTCTGTTGTTTTTGATGATCCCGATTAAACTGATTTATGTGTTTATGGCATTGCTGTTTACTTTATTGCCAGTCAGAAAGTTGAACCTGAATAAGAAGCAGTGCGTTACTGGTGGAATAGCAGGATTGGTTGTACTTGCAGTAATCGGAATCAATATAGTTCCTGTTATTAAAAATGCGGTTGGTTTTAATAATGTGATAGTTGGAGAAGAAAATCTAGATACCTGGAATACATTATCATATGCATTGCAAAATAAGTTGAATACAGTTCATGTATTCTTACAAACAATATTTGGATATACCGGGGAGTACTTATACAATACATTTGGTGAAGTTGTTGGAAAAGGAAGATATAATTACTTGGATACTTTTACTGGATTTCCAGGTATGCGGATTGCGGCTGTTATCATGATGATTCTGGCATTGGAAGATACGAGTCGAAATTTGATTCCCCGCGTGAAACGTGGTATTGTGGTAGGAATTACAGGGATGATCTATTTAGGCGTGTTCGTTTCATTATTTTTTATCTTTACCAAGAAAAGCGAAACAAGAATTATGGGAATCCAGGGACGATATTTTTTGCCGTGCTTCACAATGATACCGCTTATTGTTAAAAATAAGTTCTTTAACCTACAGATAAATCGAGAAAAAGTATGTCTGTACGGCATGACGTTTTGTGATATACTGTTTGCAGTGCTAATGTTTATACACTATGCGACTAATTATTTTACATGAGGAAGAAATGAAAATGCGTTTGTTAATGATCATTCCAGCATATAATGAGTCTGAAAATATTGAGAGAGTTGTTCGTAGCGTTCAGGAAACATATCCAGAGTATGATTATGTCGTTGTGAATGATGGCTCAAAAGATGATACTGCGCAGATCTGTAAGCGAAAGCACTTTAATTACCTGGATTTGCCAATTAATCTTGGGCTATCCGGAGGTATTCAGGCGGGGATGAAATATGCATATCAATATGGTTATGATGCTGTGATCCAAATTGATGGAGATGGACAACATCAGGCAAGCTATATAGAAAAACTGGTTAAATGCATGGAAGAGACGCATGCGGATATCGTAATCGGTTCCAGATTCAAAGAGATAAAAAAAGAAAAGAGCTTACGGATGTTTGGCTCAGAAATCATCCGTCTTTTAATTAAAGGGACAGTTCACCAGAACATTGCTGATCCGACATCTGGAATGAGAATATACAATCGGCGAGTTATAAAAGCGTATGCAACAGAAATGAATTTTAATCCGGAACCGGACACAATTTCCTATTTGATTAAATGTGGAGCAAAGGTGGTTGAGTCACAGGTAGAGATGTCAGAACGTGATGGAGGAGAAAGCTATTTGAATTGGAAAAATTCCATTATTTATATGACAAAGGTTTGCTTTTCCATTTTAATTATTCAGATGTTTCGAAAGAGAAAGGAATTGAGATGAGTGTATTTTTCAGATTGGCGTTAATTTGCGTATCTGTCCTGTTTTTCGGCTATGTAATTCACAAAATTCGGAAATCTCAGTTACAGATTGAGCATGCGATATTCTGGGTTGCTTTATCATTCCTCTTTATTTTGTTCAGCCTATTTCCTCAATTAGTGGAGTGGCTGACACATTTCTGTGGAATGGTAGCACCGGTTAATTTTCTTTTTTTGTTTATGATTTTTATCTTATTGCTCAGAACTTTTATTATGTCTATTCGGATGGCTGATTTAGAAGAAAAGGTGAAAAATCTGACACAGAAAATTGCAATTCAAAACAATGAAAATGCACATGAGCTCGAGAACTTAAAAGCTGAAATGAGGGACGACAATAATGATTAGATTGAATCTGATGGCTGGAATGGGAAATCAGATGTTTGAGTATGCATATGCGAGGGCATTGTCGCTGCAGTATCATGAAAAGTTGGAGATAAACCCTTATTTTATGACATTAGCAGGCGTAGGGACGGGAAGAAAAGGATATTTTAATAATGTTTTAAAGTGCTTGAATTTACCGGAAGAAGTCTCTTTTATAAGTAAGAAGAAGGGATATTTATGTGGTATACCGGATATTGCAGAGTTTGTTATATTGCGAAAATATAATAGCGGTGCAAAGCTTCATGGAGAACAGCATTTTCATCGAATGTGTGAACGTGGAAAGATATACACTGATGATTGCTTTACCTATTATTCTTATGTGGAAAGTAACGCAAAAGTAAAAAAGATAATCGGATATTATCAAAGTGAAGATTATTTCGCACCTTATAAAAATCAGATAAAAAGAGAGCTACTCGTCAAAAAAGAACCGTCCGATAGAAACAAAGAAAAGATTGAGGAATTGCAGCAATGTAATGCGGTTTGTGTTCACATTCGGCGCGGAGATTATGTTTCAAATAAAAAGAATGAGGCATTAGTAGTATGTGACGAAATTTATTACAAAAGAGGAATGGATTATATTGCCGGAAAAGTAGAAAATCCGGTGTTTTATGTGTTCTCAGATAATTTGCAGGAGATAAACTGGATTAAGGAGAACTATCATTTTGATTATGATGTACGGTATATTGAACTGAACAATCCGGACTATGAAGAATTGCGCTTGATGTATCAGTGCAGGCATTTTGTTATTGCAAACAGTACGTTTAGCTGGTGGGGAGCGTACTTGTCTGATAATGAAGATAAATTGATAGTTGCACCTAAGATTTGGAATAAAGATTATTCCGGGGAAATTGATGTATATACACAACAGATGGTATTGATGTAATTAAAAGAGGATTGGTGATGACAAAAGTAAGTGTTATAATGCCGGTTTACAGGGAAAAGGAAGGATTTGTACGGCAGGCAATAGAGTCTATTTTAAATCAGACTTTAACGGATTTTCAGTATATTATTATTCTAGATGATCCGGATAATGATGAATTAAAACAGGTTATCCATGAATATTGTAAAAATGACAGCAGAATACATTTTATTGTAAATGACAGGAACATGGGGTGCCCGCTGACAAAAAATAAAGGGATTTTACTGAGTACGACAGAATATGTGGCAATCATGGATGCCGATGATGTTTCTTATCCAGATCGCTTGGAAACCCAGTTGAAAAGAATGGAGAAGGACGAGGTGGATTTCCTGGCGGGATATGTTGAAGTGATAGATGAAGAAGATACGGTTTTGTATCGTATGGATAATCTACCGGTGAAACATGAAGATGTGGTGAAAAAAATGCGGGTTAATAATTGTATGCCACATCCGGCATGGATGTTAAAAAAGAGATCATATCTTGCGTTGGACGGATATGCGGATATTCAAGGGTGTGAGGATTATGATTTATTACTTCGTGCAATGAATGCTGGATATAAATTAGGAAATTGCGATAGAATTATTCTGAAATACAGATTATCGCAACAAAGTATCTCCAGAGATAATTTGTATAGACAGTACTTGATGATGCGGTATATTCAGGACAAGTATTTTTATCATAAATTACCATATAATTCTTATCAGGAGTATGAAAATCGAAAATATACACCTGAAAAAGCAAAACGTTATGCCAAAGCTGCAGATGCTTTTCAAAGAGCATTGATTTGCAAGAAGAGAAAACAGTTTGCAGGTGTATTAATAAATACAGCTGAAATATTTATTTCAAGAGAATACATAGAAAAAATAGTTAGATATTTATCGCAGACAATAATTTAACATAAAAAATAGATGTATGTAAGGATTGATATGAACGAAATAGAATTGAGTATAATTGTACCTGTATATAACAGTGAAAAATATTTATTAAAATGTATAAACTCTATTTTGACACAGACGTATACAGCATTTGAATTGATTCTGGTGGATGATGCATCAACGGATAATTCAGGCAATATTTGTGATACTTTAGCGTCTAAAGATAGCAGAATACAGGTGATTCATCATAAAAAAAACAGAGGTTTGTCTATATCGAGAGAGGATGGATTTCGGGCTTCAAAAGGGAAATGGGTCAGCTTTATAGACAATGATGACTATATTACTCCAACTATGTACGAGTGCCTGATGAAGCATAAGGATAAAGGGGATATCATATGCGTGCGCGGAGAGGATAAGAACTGTAAAGAAATCGAAGAATTTCAGTCAGAAATACCGAAAGCGGCTCCGCAGATAATGTCAGGAAAAGTTTTTTGTGATCAGGTATATGCAAAGAAAACAGATTTTGGATGTGTTGGTCCGATCTGGGCAAAGATAATTAAACGGAATTTGATAGAAGAAACATTAGAGAGAGTCATTCAATATAAGAAAGAATTATATTGGGTATATTTTGAAGATGTTTTATTTGTTCCCATGCTTTTCTTTTATGCTGACAGAGTTGTTTTTATCAATGATTTATATTATTTGCATCGACATATGAAATCTAACTTGTCATCTACACTGATACCAAAAGAATATCATTATGAAACAGTAGCCGCCAAAAAGATTGTGCTTCAGTTTTTTAAAAATAATGGTTTAGTAGAGGCGTATAGAGTATATTTAACCGATTGTCTGTTAGAATTGCAAAGTGTTTGGTATAAAGTGTGGAAATATGAAACGAATGATGAAAGAAAAATGAACTATAATTTTTTTGTGGATAATTATTATAATGAGTATTATAGAGAATTTATGAATTATAAAAAGAATGGATTGAGTAGTTGGGTAAAAAGAATTTCTATCATGATTTTCAATAAGGATAGGATTTTATGGGGAAAAACTATAGGGACATTATATTTTAATGCAATCCGGAAATTGTTATATTGAGATAAATAATTGTTTATAGGAAGGGAGAGCAGAATGAAAAAGGTATTGTGGATTTCTGCATCGGTTCCGTATGATTCAGTGGGACATGCAGGTGGGAAAATACATAATTATTATCTGAAGTATTTAAAAAGAGAGGGACAATGTGATATTAAATTAGTTTCTTTCTACTGGAAAAGGGAGCAGGAGTCAATTGATCTTCAAAAATATGGGATTGATTCTGTTTTATGTGAAAGGGCTATTTGGAAACCATTTCAACGTGTACTTTTTAATGTTGAATCGGCATTAAATCCCTTTAACAGATATGCTGGTATAGTGCAAAATTATACAATATATCAGCTGTTTAAAGTTTTAAAACAGTTAAAAAAGGAAAATTATATACCTGATATTGTTATTTTGCAGTGGACAGAAATTTTTATACTATTGCCTGAGATAAAAAAAGTCTTTCCAGACGCAAAATATATTGGAATAGAAGAAGATGTTACTTTTTTGCGATATGAAAGGTTATATGAAAGAGAAAAAAATATTTTTCTGAAGGCAATTAAAAAACACAAGTATGTTTATTTGCGTAAAATTGAAACGAATGTGTGTAGTTTGGCTGATAGGGTTATTTTAAATAATCAAAAGGATTGTAATTTGTTAAAAGAACAGAATGTCGATCCGAAACGATTATATGTATGGCAGCCATATTTTGATTTGATGTTAGACAGGAAATACATTGGGGACAGTAATAATATTATCTTTTATGGTGCTATGGGGCGAGAGGAAAACTGGAAAAGTGCAATTTGGTTTATCGAAAATGTGTTTTCAAAGATACAGAACAAAGATATAAATCTTCTGATTATTGGCTCTAATCCAAATGAAAAATTATTACAATATGCGAATGACAGGATTAAGATTCTGGGATTCGTAGAGGATGTGGGGGAGTTTTTTCAACATGGTCTTTGCCTCGCAGCACCGCTTTTACTTGGAGCTGGTGTGAAAATTAAAGTTCTGGAGGCTATGTCTGCAGGAATTCCTGTTTTGACCAATCACATAGGAATTGAAGGAATCCGGGCCCAAAATGGCGAAGAGTATCTTCATTGTGAAAATCCGCAGGAATATCTGGATGCAATAGAGCTTTTGGTAAGAAATCCGGAAAGAAGATACCAGATATCAGCAAATGCTCAGGCATTTATTGGAGAAGAATTTGATATATCGAAGAGTGGAAAAAACTTTGTGGAACTTGTAAATCGCTTATAATTAATCAGGCAGGAGACGAAGAATGACGAAAGCTATTAGAAAAAAGGGAATAATTGCAATATGTATCATACTTTTGGGATGGATGATTATGACAATGGTTAAGGCTAGTTCTTACAGCGTTTTAGTTGCGGATGATTTTTCGCATGGAAATGCTGTAGGCGTGTTCCATACATCTTTCTGGAATTATCTGGTAGCTTCTTTTCAGTATGCAGTGAAAGAATACCTGGAATGGCAGGGAACCTATTTCTCAATGTTTATTCAGGCGTTATTAAGTCCGATAAATAATTATGGTATGCGTCAGTTAAGATGCGTTATGGCTGTTAATTCGTTATAGATATTTGTATCCTTGCTTTATTTTATCTTTACAATGCTTCGTCAAATAGAAAAAGAACGCCTATATCTGAAACTTATTATTGCTACCATGATTTGTTTTATGGTATGTGGCTATACAGCATATACGGAAATATTTTTCTGGTTTTCCGGAGCAACTTCTTATAGTTTTCCATTTTCTTTTCTACTGATTGGTTTATCCTGTTTTATAAAAATGAACGATAAGAAGGATGGAGAAAGGCAGAAAGTAATATATATATTGATCAACATTGTATGTGGAATAATGGCAATGGGTGGTTCTTTGACTGTAACAGGGACAGGTTGCTTTGCGCTGTTGCTAATATGGGGGTACAGATGTATTGATAAGAAAAAAGTCTTTTTAAAGGACGGGTGGGTGTTTGCAGTATGGTGCGTTTGTGCGTGTATCAATGCTTTTGCACCGGGAAATTTTGTAAGACATGAGATGGTTGACGATTCTGGCTTACATGTAATAGATGCACTGCAAAACAGTCTGACAATCGCGGTACAAAGATGGGATTTCTTTTTCAACAATACAAATTTTGCACTGTTTATGCTGCTGTTTGTTCTTTTAGGATATTTAATATTTATAAATTGTGATAGTAAGAAGAATGTGAAATGGCGCCTGATAGTCAGCTTGTTTGGAATTTTGACGCCGGTAGTTACGGCATTTCCACTTGCATTGGGATATAGTGGAATCAATGTACCAAGCAGATGTGAATTTGTGATCGATATGAGTATTATTATAGCAGCATCGAATCTGGCATTTACTGTGGGAGCTTTTATTTCGCAAAAAATACAAGAGCAATTTAAAGAAATTGTAGTGTTGATTATGGCAGTGGCAGCTAGTGTTTGCTTTATGTTGGATGGTTTTGGATTCACGAACAATAAAATTACAGAAATTGCAGAAGAATTACAGGAAGGAATCTATGAAGATCATTATTATTCCTGCAAGGAATTTTATAAAAATTTAGAAACTTATGAAAAAGGCAGTGATGTTGTAATTGCAAAAGAAGACATGCCTGATGATATAGAAAATACACAGAATATTATATTGTCCGAGGATCCTACAATGTGGATTAACACAGCAGTTGCACAGTATTATGGATTTAATGGTATATCAGTTTTGAAATGATCAGAAATGAATTTAAGGAGAAATTGATCAGATGATGATAAATAAAGAGGAGGAACTTCAGCGAATCACAGCATTAAAAACAATTATGATGTTTTTGGTTGTTTTTTATCATGTGCTGCTTGCCTTACAAAGAAATGGATATGGAAAAGGTGAAAATAGTTCCTATACTTTATTTCAAGGATTGCCATATATTGTTATGTGGTTGAATTCGTTCCATATACAGACTTTTACGTTCGCTTCAGGCTATTTATTTTACATGATTCGTTACGAAAAAAAAGGTTATAGAGAGATCTCAAAGGATATTGTAAAACGCTGGATGAGATTGATGTTCCCATTTTATGCGGTGTCGTTGTTATGGGCGATACCGACAGAAGTGTTTGAACGGGGATTTTCCTGGTCGCTTATTATAAAAAATTTTCTTTTGGCTATTTCACCGGCACAGCTGTGGTTTTTGCCAATGCTTTTCTGGATTTATTTAGTATTTTATTTATTTAGTGATGTTATTGAGAAAATACCGGTTAGTGTTATTTTAGGATTGTATGCTATCGTGTATCTGGGGAAAATATTTCTGAATAGATATATTCCTATGAATATTTTGCAGATATCAGTGTCGATAGAATATTTGTTGTATTATTATTTGGGATTTCTTTTTAGAAAATCAAAAATAAAGAAATATAACAGAGTAAAAGATTTTACAATGTTATTGAGTGCTGTTGTATTAGAAATTATATATTTATGGCTTTGGATTCAGGTAAAAAATAGAACTTTGATTGATGTCATACAACCAGTTGTATGCGGATTTCAAGTTATAGCTGTTGTAACATTGGGGAGATTGTTTAAAGTTGAGAGACTAAGTGGTTTTCAGATTTATCAGAAGATATCGAAAAATAGTATGGGAATTTATCTTTTTCATCAACAAATATTATATTTGACGAGAAGTTTCTTTGAAAACTTTCCTCCTGTGTTATTTGTTTTGTTGAATTTTATAGTGGTATTTTTTATATCATATGGAATGACAACTGGATTGAGAAAAATAAAAATAGGTCAACTAGTTATTGGGGAATATAGTGAAAGGATTAGAGAAGAATGAAAAAAAAGAATGTATTATTTTTAGCATCTGATGTTGGAATTTATCCGTTGAATTCTGGTCGTAGCCAATATGCATATGGTTTATGTGATGAATTTTCGAAATATGTGAATTTACATGTAATATCACCTGTTGCAGAAGGGATAGATTTTTCAGATGTGGAAAAAGCATTAAGCGAGAAAATGGATATTGTCTTTATTAAACAGGGAAGAGGATATCATGAGCTTTTAACGCATCCAATGAGAACTTTACGGGCATATAATTCTGGACTGTCGATTGTCCAGACAGAGGTATTAGAGGAAGCAAAGAGAATAATAGTCGATTATGATGTAGATACCATCATTGTTGATTATTTAAGAAATGCCATGTACTTTCAAATTTTGAAGAAGATTTTTCCAACTAAGAAATTTATATATAATTCCCATAATGCTGAATATGTCAATATGGAAAAAGAGTATGCAAAAGACAGACAGAATAGTTTTTTAGATAAAATGCTCGCTGCTAGCAGATTGAATAAAATTATTGCGTGGGAAAAGAAAATTATTCTTGAAACGGATAGAACTTTAAGTATTTCCAAAGATGATATAAAGCTGTTGACACAAAAATTCACATTACCTGAATCCAAATTTTTAACATCGAAACCGTTAATTCATTATAAAAAAATAAAAAATGAAGATTCCTTAGGTGTATTCCATTACAGATTACTAATTGTAGGGACAATGCATTGGGGCGCTTTGGTAAATGGTGTTTTGTGGTTCGTAGAAAATGTTTTCCCGGCAGTAGTTCAAAAAGATTCCAGATATAAATTGTTTCTGGTAGGTGCAAATCCGTGTGAGCAAATAAAACAATTGGCAGAAAAATATCCGGATCATATTATTGTAACAGGAACTGTAAAAGATGTTTCGGAGTATTATGACAAATGCGATATTAGTATTATACCAATGTTTGAGGGAACTGGAACGAAACTGAAAGTTTTGGAATCTCTGTGTAGTGGTATTCCAACTATATCAACAACTTTAGCTGCAAAGGATTATGAATTAACAGACGAAGTGTTGATCTCTAATACAGCAGACGAATTTATTGAAAATATCCAGGTACTTACAGAAAATAATAAATTAAGAATTGAACTGTATAGAAAGATGCAAAATTATATAAATAATTATTATTCATTGGACGACAGTATTATTGAACAATTACAAAATTGAGGTAAAACATATGGTTTCAATTATTATCCCAACGTATGAAAGGGAAAATATACTGGAAAGTGTATTGCCTTCTTACCTGGAACAAAAATATGTAAAACAGCTCGTTATCATAGATGATGCCAGTAAAAAGTGTTCTTATAAAAGTTTGGTAAAAAAATATCAGGAGATATGTAAAGAAAAAGATATTGATTTCGTTTATATAAAGAATTCTAATAATATGGGAGCACCATATTGCCGTAATTTAGGTATAAAAAATGCCAGCGAAAAATTTATACTTTGGGGAGAAGATGATTTATATTTACAAAATGATTATCTGGAAATTTTAATGCCGTTAGTGAATGAACACACGGCTGCCTGTGGTGAGATAATATATGATGTAGAACTGGGAGAAAGCTCGGAATCGTTGAATCGGAAAATAATGCAGCAGCAAAATGTTGATAAACCTTTATTTGATACGAAGTTACTGGAAGGATATTTCAGGCATGAGGTGAAAGAGACTATTGAGATTCCGTTTGCGCATGCAATATTACTGGTTCCTAAAAGTGCCTATGATAACATTTCGTATTATGAAGACTATAAAAAAAATGGATATCGGGAAGAAACCGATGCACAGGTTCAAATGGTGGAACGGGGGTTAAAAATCCTGTATACAAGTAAGAGTAGGTGCTTTCATTTAAAACGCAAGGAAGAAGATAAAGGTGGACAGCACTCTAATGGATTTCTGACTTATGAATTATATAAAATTAGAAATAATAATATTTTCATAAACCGACATTATGATTTCTTTAAAGAAAAGTATAAAGTAAAAAGTAAGCTGACCTTGAAATTTTATTTTACAAAAATGGCTGCAAATGAAATTTTGATATATTATTTAGGATTAATTTATCATCTACTAATTAGAAAAGGAAAAAAGAATGTTTAAAATAAAGAAAAAAGGAAAGACTCCTATAGTTATGAGCCTTTTTTTCGCAATGGCGGAAAAAGTGTTTGAGATGTTAGTTGGCTTTATAACTGGAATGATCGTTATACGTTGCTTGAAAATTGAAGATTATGCGGTTATTAGTTCAATAAGTGCATATTCAACTTTTATAGGATTCCTGAATGTCGCACCTGAAAATTATTTGTTTAAGGGATTTGCAAGTTTCAAAAAAGAAGAGGTAACAGAATATGCATATTCTTATATTATATTTGATTTATTAAATGGATGTATATTACTGGGAATATATTTCGTGATTGGAATAATTTTATATAATAGATTTGGACATATCGGATATATCATTATAGCCCTTCAAAATGGAATTTCCTTGTTGTTGCGACAAATATATAATGTTTCTAGAATTATTTTGGAACTTAATTATTTGCAACGAAAGATAACAGCAATAACTATTTTTGTGAGAACATGTACATTAATCATGACGTTGCTCTTATTATTAAATAAGAGCTTATTGTTTTATGCTATTATAAGTACTATTTCTTGTGCAATGGAAGTACTTTTAACATATGTGGGATGTAAGAAAATTTTAGTAATAAAACATGGGAATCATTACAATTGGTTATCTATTGTATATAATTCTTTTAAAGAATATGCATTGGTTAATCATTTTTCGGGTGTACTAACTTCTATTATATATGCAAGTGATACAATGTTTTTAGGCTGGTTTTGTGATATGAGGACTGTCGGATTGTATGGTATAGCCCTGACCTGTATTAATTATACGATAGCTTTTATTCAAATATTACAGAAACAGACAAGTATAGCACTAGGAAATAGTAAAACCAAAGAAAGAGATATAGAAATTGTTAATAAATTCGTTGCAATAAGTGTGGGAATATCTGCGTTAATGATAATTGGATTTTTAATATTGGGTAAAGCAGTATTGAAAATTTATACAGGATATCAGGATGAAATGGCATTAAATGAATTATATAGATATTCTTTAATTATTTTAATAGGTGTGAGCACTTTTAACTGTGTTCGCCCTATAACCAGCTTTATCAATTTAAGATGTAATCTTATGAGATATTTATTAGGCGTATTGACACCTGTTCTTGTGCTTACGCTCATATCATACTATATTTCAAGTAAATATTGGGGTGGACTGGGAATTGCATATTCTAATATATTTGTATATTCTGTATGGGCAGTTATTGTGATTGGTATATATATAGTAAAAATAAAAAAATATAATGACTAGATACGAGGAGGTTTAAGTATGAAAACACTAAAAAAAGGGATAAGTGTTGTTATTCCAACTTATAATAGACCGGATTATTTGGAACGATTACTTAGATCAATTGAAAAACAAACGAAAAAAGTGAACGAAATAATAATTGTCAATGATTGTTCTAAAAATAGAGAAGAATATCAAAAAGTGATTGATAAATTTTCCAATTTAAATATTATTTATATTTTTAATTCAAATAATTGTGGTGCACCGAAGTGTAGGAATATCGGAATTAATATGGCTAATTATGAGTATCTTGCTTTGACGGATGATGATGATGAGTGGGAGAAAGAAAAAATTGAAAAACAGTTTGAGATGTTTGAAAATGATAAAGAAATAGGATTGCTTTATACTTGGGGAAAAGCTGTGGATGATGATGGACAGTGCATATATAATTTTAAGGGAGAAGGGGAAGGATATGACCTGAAGTCATTGTTAGTAGCTGATTTTATTCCGTCTTCTTCAGTTATGGTAAGAACAGAAGTTATAAGAAAAGTAGGAGGGTTTGATATTAAATTTCCAAGTTGTCAGGACTGGGATATGTGGGTAAGAATTATTGCAGATAAAAATAAGTATGGAGTTATAAAAGAGGAATTGTTAATATATCATAAACATGCAGGAGAAAGTATTGGAAAAAGTAAGAAAGCATATATTGGATACAGAAAATTCTATAGAAAACATCTTTTAAAATATTTTTATTATTTTATGAATAGACAGGATATAAATGTATTGTTTAATGCATTGACAGGATGTATTAGAAAAGAATAGTTTAACAATAATATCGAATTGAAAAACTGGAGAAGATAAGATGAAAAGATATATTGTTGTCAGTATGGGAGGAGTTTCATCTGTTGGTGGTGTTGAAAGAGTAATGTATTATTTAGATGAAATTTTGGAGAAGAATAATACAGTAATAATTGTAGATAAGCATATTATTGATAGAGAATATAGTATTACAAAATATATCAAGTCTAGTAATATTTTTGCTTATGCAATATTAGCATCTCATTATGTTAGTCGAATTCGTTTGAAAGAAGATGTAATTATTGGCAACGGTTATAATTTGCCATTTGTATATAAGGACTTTTTATTTGCACATGGAAATATAGTTGGATTTTGTAAAAAAGTATATAATTTCACTAACTATAAATTGGGCTTTTTAGAAATGGTGTCTGGAATGACATCTAAAAGAATTTTAGCAGTATCGGAGCAAGCTAAAGAAGAGTGGAAAAAATATTATAAGATAAAGAAAAAAATTGATATTATTGAAAATGCAGTTGACTGTGATAGATTCTTTCCCAAGGAAACGGAAGATAAAGCAAATTTTACAATACTTTATTGTGGAAGATTGGAAAAGGCGAAAGGAAGTTTACGTTTATTGGAATTGGCAGAGTATATTGAACATAAAAAGAATATAAAACTTATAATGGCAATTCCAAATGAGACAGAGGAAATGAATTTATTTAAAAAACTAAAAAATACTCAAATATATATAGGAAAAACGATTGACGAAATGAATGATTTTTATAATCAGGGCGATATTTTCTTTTTTCCGAGTAGGTATGAGGGATTTGCGCTTGTAGTTTTAGAAAGTCTTGCTGCAGGTGTACCTGTTGTAGCTAATCAGGTTAGTGGCATAAAGGAAATTGAAGAAAAAGTTTTTGATGGGATAAGATCAATGGATGAAGAGGAAAGTATAGAAACAATTATGAAACGAATGCAGACTCTTCATGAACGGTATTTAAATATAAAACAGAGAAAAGAATTACATGAGAATATTCGATCTTTATACGGATTGGAAGTTTATAAGAAAAAAATTGCTAAAATAATGAGGATAGGTCAATGAATATTATTCTTTTATCCGGTGGCTCAGGCAAGCGATTGTAGCTGCTTTCTAACGATATTCGACTGAAGCAGTTTATTATGTTAAAAAAAGACGGTGATTATAAATCTATGGTACAGCCCGTTTATCGACAGATAAAAAAGGCGGATTCAAATGCAACTGTTGACAATTGCAACTAGTAAGACGCTGGTTTTTGCAATTCATAATCGGTTTGGGGAAGAGGTTTGAATTAGTGTAGAGCCTTGTCGAAGTGTATATTCCGGTGACACAGAACCATCTGCACGGAGATTCAGGAACGGAATATACAAGGTTTTTCCAAGAGAAGCTGTTGAATATGAAATGAATATAAAAAACGCAGAATGGAAAGACGGGATTTATAAGGCAGATCAGGAAAGCGGCATAGAAGTGTATCCTCTGTGGACGGATAAAATGAAAAATGTCTTAACGGATGGGAATGAATATACTGGAAATGTATATGTATCATTTGATGGTTTATGTTATGATGGAATAGTATCTAAAATTTATATTGTCCAGACGCAAATAAACACGCAAGATACGGGATATGTTTTTTTCAGTATTCCCTATTCTCAAAACTGGAGAGCGTTTTATAATGGAAAAAAGGTAGAAGTTGTAAAAGCAGACTATGGGTTTACGGTGGTTGAAGTAAAGTCTGGAAACGGCGAAATTGAGCTGAAATATCATTCTGTGTGGTTGGAAGTTGGGAGATGGATGATGTTTATTTCCTGTTTGATTATCTTTCTGCTGTACAGGATGGAATGGCCTGAAAGGAGAAAAGGATGAAGCTTGTAGTTGCAGGAACCGGATATGTAGGTCTGGTAGCAGGTGTTTGTTTTGCGGAAAAAGGGCATGACGTTACCTGTGTCGATGTGGATGAAAATAAAGTAAAGCTGATGGAATCTGGGGTGTCTCCGATTTATGAAGATGGTCTGGAGGAGTTGATGAAGCGGAATAATGCAGCAGGAAGATTGCATTATACGACCGATTATAAAAGTGCCTATAAAGATCCGGACGCGATTTTTATCGGAGTAGGTACCCCGGAGCAGCCGGATGGTTCTGCTAATTTAAGTTATATTGCAACCGTTTGTCGACAGATTGCTGAAAATGTGGAAAAAGACTGTCTGGTAGTAGTAAAATCAACCGTTCCGGTCGGGACGAACGATCATGTAGAGCAGTTTATCAAGGATTTTCTGGTAAGAAAAGAGCTTCACATTGAGGTTGCATCCAATCCGGAGTTTTTGGCGCAGGGCTCTGCAGTACATGATACACTGCATGCGGCAAGAATTATCATTGGCACAGAAAGTGAAGAGGCAGAAAAACTACTTCGGGAAATTTATGAACCGTTTCAGCTGCCAATTGTTGCAATGAACAGGCGGTCTGCTGAAATGACAAAATATGCCTGCAATGACTTTCTTGCATTAAAAATCTCTTACATGAACGATATTGCAAATCTTTGTGAAAAAATTGGGGCGAATATTGAAGACGTTGCGAAGGGAATGAGCTATGACGCGAGAATTGGAGCAAATTTTCTGAAAGCGGGGATTGGATACGGCGGAAGCTGTTTCCCGAAAGATACAAAAGCATTGAAATTTCAGGCACAGAAAGTCGGATATCGGCTGCGTACAGTGGAAGCTGCAGTGGATGTCAATGCAGATCAGAAGACAGCACTTTTTTATAAGGCTAGCAACCGAATGATCAGTTTTGAACATTTGAAGGTTGCTGTATTGGGACTTGCGTTTAAGCCTGGAACAGATGATCTGAGAGAAGCACCATCGATTGATAATATCGCCCTTCTTTTAAAGAATGGTGCAGACATCGTTGCATACGATCCGGTAGCAATGAACAATTTCAAAAAGAAGTTTCCAAAGGGTGTGGTTGAAAGAGGAACGATTTCCTATACGAATCAGATTGAAGAAGCATTAAAAGACGCAAATATCTGCTTCATCTTTACGGAATGGAAAGAAATCAAAAAAGTTGAACCGGA
>ULWV01062887.1_pt1 | contig 17469 bp, 13 predicted proteins | sample 1960651 | NCBI WGS metagenome assembly ULWV01 (sample SAMEA4835820, study PRJEB28245) | human gut metagenome | biome: gut microbiome; material: fecal sample | place: Denmark | collected 2008
ATAATCTGATTGTTCTTTTTCAAATAATCCTAAGTTAATATATCTTATTTCTTCCATTGTTGGCTCGAAATCATCATATAGGTTATATCCTGCTTCATCTGTTCTTGCACTAACATTACAATTTGTATGTCCACCTAGTGTAGAACTATATTCAATTGGTCCTCCAGATGTTTCACGATTTTTATCTTCGTGAGAACCTAGTTTTTTCTTATATTGTTCTTGAGTTTCATATTGTACAGATACTCCACCATTTGTATATACAGTTTTGTTTCCATCACTCGTTACATTTCCAAATTTACTATCTAAAATATTTCTAGAATTTGTATCAATTGCTTTTGAACCTGTTTGTTTATTTAAGTTAGGGTCTACAGATTGATATGTTATTCCACAATATTCATATTCAATATAATATCCTGGTAATTCATCTAAGTTTACATTTTCAAATCTATATTCTCCACCATTTATTTCACTATATATTCCTAGTTCACTTGTTGTAGTATAATTTATAACTTGACCTGCAGCATTTTTCAAGTATACTGTTATTCCATTAACACCTTTTTCAACACCTTGGTCATATAAATTATTTCTTACTGTTGTTTTACCTTGATTTTCTTCTAACCATACATAACCTGATAATTTTACGTATTTTTGATGATTGTATATATATGTTGGTTTAGTAGAGTTCATCTCTCCTATAGAGTACTCTTTTCCAACTTCTTCTTGATATCCATAATATGGGTTTGATACTTCTTTTGCAACTATATTAGGACTATCTGCATATTTATCTGATTGCTCATATCCTGTATATCTGCTATCTGTTACTATAGTTCTAGTTTTAAATGAAATTGAAGATGTATTAATCATACCATCACTATCTGTTGTAAATGTTTTTGCACTACTTTCAGAGATTTCACTCCATTGATTATTACTATCTACATACATAGTATGTTCTACCCATTCATAATCATATGTAGTCCAGTTTTCTGTCCATCCTGCTTCAACAACTTTGCCATCTTTAATAACTGGGTTATGATAATATGAATGTGAATGTGAGTCAACACAATCATATGATAAAACTTGTGCTTTAAATTTAAATCCTACATTCTCTAATGGTGTTTTTTCTCCTCTATCATCAACTTTTTGCAATCCAATTTTTAAAGAAATCGGTTTTACCTTATAATCTTGACTTGCTTTTCCTTCTCCTGTAACAGATTTTTCACTTGTTAATACATGTATTAGGTTTTGATATTCCTCAGCTGATTTTAAGAACCATACTTTTGCTTTTATTACTTTTGATGATTTAGATGTTTTTAAATCTAAATGTACTGATGTAATATTTTCAGCACCTTTTATATCAATCCAGAATTTATCTCCAGATTCTATATTTTTTACATCAACTGTTTTAGCTGTTGAGCCTTTATATTTTATAAATTTTACATCTGAAATTTTCTTGCCATCAGCTGTTACTGCTATGCTTTTTAAATCTCCATCAAATGTCCATTGGTATGGTCCTACTCTATAATATCCATTTCCAACATCTATTTTTTTAAGGTTATCTTTATTAGCAGTTTTATCTGTCATTTTTAATTTTTTTCCATCTGAATCTGAAGTCAAACTACCTATTCCTTTAGCATATTCTCGTGCTTTTGTAGCAATACTATTACCTGAAACAGAAATACTATCATTTCCACTCCAACTATAATCATTTTTACTACCAAATAATGCATCTGTCCAATCATTTTCAAAATACCATAATGCTTTTTGTCCATTTGTATAATTATTAACAGTACCATAACCTTGTTTTTCATTAAATATATATGCCATAATTGCATTATATTTACTTGTTACTTCTTTTCCTGAAGAAGTTGTTGAACCATAAATTGTTGCTGTTTTCCCATCAATTTCTACATATTTATCTACAACAAATTTTTTTGTAGCACTTCTAAGTGATTTATGATGTTGAACACAATATGTATTCATTTTATTTGCAATATTGTTATATCCTAAATATAAAACATTGTCTATAACTGACTTTCCTTTTCCTTCTACATCTGTAATATCTGAAAGTGTTTTAGCCTTTACTATATTTACTGTAAAAACTGTTACTATTGTGGCAACTAATGCCATTACTCCGATTTTAATTTTATCTATTTTATGCATCTTTTCCCCTCCTTCCTTTATAAAATTCCTTTATTTGCTGTAAATTTTCTTATTATAAATACCGCTGCTGTAAGTATTATTATTGTTGTTATAACTAACACTACTGTTGCTACAACTTGACCTGTTTTTATTGCTATAATAACATCAGCTGAACTCATGTCATTTTCGCCTTTAACTTTATTTCCTTCTGTTGAGTTAATATCAGTTAAACCTAATTCATTATAAGAACTTACAATTTCTGCTGTATTATTTACTAAACCTACATTGCTTTCTTTCATTTGTTTTATTACTGTTAATTTAACATCTTTACTTTCACCTGGATTAATTTTTGTATCTGCTAGACTTGTGCAATATACATCACTTCCATCTTGATACCAATCTTTATTTAGTTCAGAACTAAATTTATAATCACTTGATAAGTAATCTGCTATTTTCTTAACATATCCTGCAACTTCACCTTTGTTTGTTACTCTAATTGTATATTCTACAATTACAGTTGTTGAATTAACTTCTTTTCCGTTAATTTCTTGTTTTGCAAGTTTTTCATTATCATAATCTTTTGATACAGTTTTACTATTTTGAACTGTAATTTTTGTTACATATTTATCTAACTGCATATCATATTTTTTAGCTGGGACTAAACCAATATTAATTCCTGATACATTTTGTTTTAAATCTATTTTTTCTGTTGTTCCAACTTTTGTTTCTTTACCATCAATAGTCATTGTTTTTTCAATAACTTTTGAATTACTTTCACTAGAAACTCCTTCTTTTTCAAATGCTGTTACACCATATGCTGTTGTATCATATTCAAATATTACTAAATATTGTCCACTTACTACTTTAGTAAATGCATAGAATCCTTCTGAGTTAGTTGTTGTTTCTATTACATTTCCATTTGAATCTTTTACATACTCATTTGTTTTTGCATCAAGTAATTTAACTTTTATACCTTCTAATAATTTTTCACTTGAATCTCTTTGTCCATTTTCATTTTCATCTATCCAAGCTGTTCCTGATAACATATATGATGATGTTGAAGAATTGTTTCCATTGTTTCCGTTTTCTCCATTACCATTGTTATTATTGTTATTATCATCATCTTGGCTTTCTTCAGTTTTTAAAATATGTTCTATTCTTGCTGTTTGAGCTACTTTATATGAATGTTTCAAATTTGTTTCATTTATAATTTGAGCAACCTCACCATTATTATAAGATACATTTGGTTCTACTTGTATAGCATAATTAATGCTTTCTCCTGCATCAATTGAATCTTCTGATAATGTTATTAATTTTTGTTCTTTATCATCATCTATTGATACGTCATATTCATCTTCTGATAATTCTTTACCATTTTTTGTAACACTATTTAATGATACTTCATTTGATAATAAATCTTCTACTTTAATATTTTCTAGCTTGTTACTAGCATTATTTTTTACATTTATATTATATGTAATTTTATCTCCTGCTTTTACATAACTTCCACTATTATCTGAAGTTACTGTCATTTCTAATCCTTTTGTATCATTTTCTATTCTTAAATCTAATTGATTTGAATTATACTCTTTATTATCAGCTGTAACTTTAGCAGTTAAAGCAACATTTTCAGAATCATTATTTGTTTTCATATCTGATACTACATAAACAGCTATTGTTAAAGTTTCTTTACTATTTAATTGTTTTATTGTCAATGTATTTGTATCTTCTACACTTACAACCTCATCACTATCAGAAACATAGAATAATTTTGATATATATATTCCATCTGGATTATTTATAGTTACATTTACATCATTTATCTTTTTGTCTGTTTCATTTTTAACTGTTAATAAATATCTATAATTATATCCATCTTTTAAAGTTGTGCTTTCTTCAGTATTTCTTAATAATACTGATATACTACCTTCTTCTATAGTTGATTTTACTTCATTTGAAGTTTTTGTTACATCACCATATTGAAGTTGTACATTATTTTGTATTGTTTTTCCTGCTGTTGCGTTTTTAACTTTTACTTCATAATATTTTGTAATATTTTCACCTTTTGCTAGTTTATCAATAGAAAACTCTACATCTGTTTTATCTAATTCAATTTTATCATCAGCCTCATCAGAATCTCCTTCTGTTTGTTCCATTGAGCTTAATTTATTTGAATCTATAAGTACTGTATTTTCTGGTACTTTTGCTGTAATTTTAGCATTTGTCATATCTTCTGAACCAGTATTTGAAATTGTTACAGCATATCTTATTATTTCTCCTTCTTTAACTGCCTCAACTTCTTTTCCAGCTACTAATGCTTTTAATGAAACATCTAAAGTTGCTCCTTTTTCTGTACTCATTGTTATAAAATCTGCTGTTGTTTGTTTTTCTGATGTTACATTTGTATAATAAACTTCATAACCTTGTTTAGCTGTTAAATTATACTCTAAATCTTGAGGTATTTGGATATTATAAGATACTTTCATACCTTCTCTAACAGCTAATTTATCAACTGTTATTAAATATTTCTTTACATTTTTAGAATCTGTTATATTTTCAGTCCATTTATTATCTTTATTTGTTAAATCTTTTGTTGCATTTGCATTTTCTGAATAATATACTTTTACTCTATTAGCATCTATTCCTTCAACTGAAAGTTCACTTGCTAATATATCAAAATTATTTCCTTCTACAGCTTCTTTAGTTGGGAATGTACCTAATATACTAACATTTGTTATTTCATTTTCTTCATTATTTATTATTTCATTTTCTACAGTTGATGTTTTTGTACCTCTAGTATTTTGATTTATTGGAAGCACTGTTTCTTTATTTCCTTGGTTATTAATTACTTCAATACCATAATCTGAAACCCTACTTATTGTTACTAATCCTGCATAAGATACAAAATTAATTAATTTTTGATCTTGTATTGTTTTTTCTCCATTTACGCAAGTCAATATTACTTTTTCTTGACTACTTGGCAATTTTTTATCTAGTGTTATATCCATATTTAATATTACTATAGCACCTTCAATTGCTTTGTCTTTATAATTTGTTTGTTCACCACTCAATTTTATCTCTAAAACATTTCCATCTAATAATTTTACAGATGATATTTTCAATTCTTCTTCATCAATTAATTGTGCTGATTTAACATCTACACTTTGTACTGTTGATGGTAATTGTATTCTTAATGTTGGATTTTTATATAAATCATTATTTTCATCTCTTGAGTTTAAAATAACTCTCATTTCCACATTATTTGTACTCATTGTTGAAAAGTCCGTTTTATTTAATTGTAATTGAGCTTTTGTTTCAGTTTCTGATAAACCAATTTTTGAATCAGTTTCTGAAACATTTACTGTTTTTGTATCCTCAATAACATTACCAATTATTTTTGATGTTATTTCTGTTGCTGCTTTTACAATAGTATTTTCAATTTTTCCAATTGATTTTGTTGTTGTTAAATTTATATCTCCAGTATTTTGTGGGGCTGTAGTTTTTATTTTTATTTCTGAAATTCCTTCAGCATAATTAACCACAACATTACCATTTTCATCAGTTTGAGAACCTGCATTTATTTTTGCAATTTCTGTATCATTTTCACTATTTAATATTGTCAATTCTCCATCATTTCCTAATACACTTAAAACATTTTCTTTGTTAATAACTGTATTTTTATATGTTGATACAATATTTTTATCTGCAATTTTTTGATTTTCTTCTGCTACATTTATTTCACCTACAACTCCAGCTAAATTTGAATTTATAACTGTAGTATAAGTTATATCTCTAGAAAGTCCAGCATATAATTTACCTTTATAAATATTTGCTTCACTTTGATTCATTTCAGTTGTTATTATTGAATCTTTTTCATCTTTTCCTATTTGCATTTCTGCTGAAGCATTTACTACTGTATTTGTATTCTCATAAAGATTTATTTCTGAACTTACACTTACTTTTTCATCATTTATTTCTACATCTTTATCAAAAATATATGTAACTATAAATTTGTCATCTCCACTTTTTGTCCACGTTACTTTATTATTTTCAGCAGCATTTTCTATTTGAATTGTTGTCAATCCTGTTTCTTTATTATAGTTCCAGTTATCTTGTGTTAACATTTTTCCATTTGTTGACAAATTTTTATTTGCACTTATTAATACTTCTGGATATTTATCTGAAATTTTAGGAGCTTGTACTTTTATCAAAGAAGATTTTATAGGAACTAAGTTATTATTTATTCCTGAAGTTACTTCTACTTGTATAATTCTTTTCTCTTCTCCATTATATTTTACAACTTTATTTGTAATTATTTCTTGAGATAATTTTATACACTCTTCTGCGCTAGCATATGGACTAACCATATTTATTTCTATTGTTCTTGTTGCAGAAATAGCTATATCTTTTTGTTTGCTATCTCTATATGTTCCTTCTATCGCAATTTTACTTTGTTTATTTATTAATCCTAAATCAAATTGTGAATCTGTAAGTAATTGAATTCCAACTTCTATTTCTTTTGTTTCACCTGCATTAATTTGATTTAAATAAACTTTATTTTCTTCAATTTTGCTGATTGAATTATCTGTAAAATTAGTTTTAAATTTAAAATTAGCATCACTTAATACTATATCCCCATTAAACAATCCCTCTTGTTTTACTGATATTTGGAAATATAGTTTTAAATCTTCTGCATTCATTTTTGCATCAAAACTATTTACTTTTTCTCCTTTTTCGTTTTTTAAATATGCTATAAATTCAACATTTTTATTGTTCGTACTTTTGTCTGCATTTATAACATCATTAGCATATGATACTACATCTGCACATAACAATACAAAATTTGCCATTGTTAATGTAACAATTAACATTAATACTGTTATAATTTTTAAAAACTTTTGGTTCATTGTACTACCTCCTAATATAAACCTTTTTATTCGACTTATATAATATATTTAATATAAATATATGTCAATACTCTGTATTTATTAATATTGTAAGTCTTTACGGAAGAACAAAATATAAAATATTACATTTTCATTAATTTTATATTACTGATTTGTAATATTTTGAAAAAATAATATTTTTACATAATGCTACCAATTTATATTATACAACAGAACTGCCTTTTTTTCAATATTTTTTCACACATTTTCACCATTTTTTTAGTATTTTTTAGTTTACATTTCAACAATCTTTATAATTCGACAAAATTATACTTTATACAGAAAAATATTGTATATATAATTTATAATTTTATGATGTGATTGGAAAAAAAATAGAAAATCTTAAATTATTTTATGGAAAGAGTTCATGTAATGGAAGGGAGCCATAAAATAATTTTAGAATTTCTTTTTTTCGTATTGAACCGAATAAAATTATAAATCATATATACAATATTTAATATTATTAAAATACAAAAAGCTGTAACTCTTTACTCAAACTTACATATAATAATATTAATAATTAAAAATTACATATATATTTTTTATTTTAATATATTATACTAGAGGTGATACAATTGAATAATATGAATATTGATGAAAATACAATGAAAAATATTAAAAACATGGTTGACAACGGAAATATTTCTGATGCAATCTCTCAAATTTCTCCTGAAATGATGCAAAATTTCTCAAAAATGCTATCCAACCAAAATTCTCAATCAACCCAAAATGAACAAAAAAGTGAACATAATTCAAGTAATCAAAATCATAATGAAAATAATACAAGCAACAACTTTGATTTTAACAATATTGATATGGATACAATTATGAAATTTTCTTCTGCTTTTGGAAAAATAAAAAATTCAAAAAATGACCCTAGAGCAAACCTTCTAAATTCTCTAAAGCCATATTTAAGAGACGAAAAAAAAGGAAAAATAGATCAATACATGAATTTATTAAATGTTTCCAAAATTGCAGAAATAATGAAAGATAATAATAAGGAAAATAATAACCATGTTTAATTTCCCCTACTTTGGTTATCCATATCATAACCCATATTACCAATATTACAACAAGCAAAGAAATTATGTAGACATTCAAAAAAACATATCTAACACAGAAAATTGCCATGAAATTTCTACACCAGAAAAGGCAGATAAAAAAAATGTCCAAAGAGATTTAACCTCTTTGGACACTAATAATCAAAATACTGATGATGATTCTCCTATATTTGAAATATTTGGCATCAAATTATATTCAGATGATTTAATTATACTTGCTGTTTTGTTTTTATTATATGAGCAAAATGTAAAAGACGAAATGCTTTACATTATACTATTTCTTTTATTGTTTTCATAATATTAATTATTCAATTATAATTTTATCATTTTCTACATATACATATGCCTGTGTATGTACAGGCTCTTCATCTCTATCTATTTCTTTTACTATATTAGAAATACGCAATTGAACAGCATCTAGTCTTCCAGCAGCTATAATGGCTCTTTTATTTCCTTTTGCCCCAGCATGTGCCAAGCCTCTCAAATGCCCTAATACAACAATATTATCAGATGCCATAACTTCTGCTCCAGAATTAACATCTCCTAAAATGACCAAACTTCCCTCAGCTTCCAAAGTTTGTCCTGATCTTAAAGAACCTTTATGAAATGTAGTTTCAGATATATCTATTTGTCTTTTAAATGTTCTTGTTATACTTGATAATCCTAATTCTTTAGGCATATCAAATTCTATATCAACATCTATTTTCTCTTTTATCAATTGTTGAATTTCATAAATTTCCTTATTCTTTAATACTTTACCAACAATCATAATTGGAGTTTTATCTTCTTTATATAGTTTTTTTAAATCTGTCAATTTTTTTGATAATGCTGCTATAATTTGCTTTTGTTCTGCATCCTCTGATATTTTTATAATAATTTGATCTTTTTTTAAATTAATACTTACACAATTATTCATTTTTACATCCTTTCACTACTTTTTTAATCATAGCTATTTTTATTAAATGATATTTTTTTAATTACCTTATACTTTCAGTATAAGCTTCTGCCTTCATATCTTCTGTTACATTTTGAGTATTCATTCCAAAATATTCTGCCATTATATTTCTAACAGCTTCAGCTGTATAGTTACCATGTCCACCATTTTCTACCATAACAACTACTGCTATTTCAGGATCATCATATGGAGCAAATGCTGCAAACCACGCATTTACAATATCATTGCCATTTGCGTCTTTTCCAGCTTCAGCAGATCCTGTCTTTCCTCCAACTTTTATATTAAAGTCTTTGAATCTTACATATGCCGTTCCAGATTCCCCGCTTGTAACAGATTTCATTCCCTCTTTTACTGCATTTATATAATCTTTATTTAAATTTATATCCTCATCATTTTCTTCTGTAAGTCCTAATTTTTCTTTTACAAATTGATTTATTTCATCTTTTGATACTTCTGTTCCATCAGGATTTTGAATTGTTTTTACTATACTAACATTAATTTTATTTCCACCATTTGCAACCATACTTACATATTTAGTCATTTGTAATGGTGTAAATCTATTATAACCTTGTCCTATTGCTGCATTTATTGTATCTCCTGGATTCCATGAAGCATTTATTGATTTTACATATTCTCTACTTGCTAAAGTTCCAGAAACCTCACTTGGTAATTCTATTCCTGTCTTTTTGCCTAATCCAAAATAACTAGCATATTTATCTAATGTATCTATTCCCATTCTATCTGCTGTTTCATAGAAGAAATAGTTACATGATTTTTCAATTGCGCCTATAACATTAAGATATCCATGTCCTCTATGATAATCTGTATAATACCAACAATTTCTTTTTTCTCCATATTTTATATATTGTCCAGTATCATTAATCTTTTCAGTTAATGATATATTCCCTGATTCTAACCCAGCAATTGCCGTAACCATTTTAAATATAGAACCTGGTTCATAAGCACTTTGTATTGTTTTATTTATTAATGGGTATGACTTATTTTCGCTATAACTTTTCCATTCTTCACTACTTATTCCATTTGCAAATGATTGTGGATTATAATCTGGATAACTAGCCATTGCTAGTACTTCTCCAGTTTTTACATTCATAACAACACAAGATCCACCTTTTGCATCATATGATTTACCAAATCCACCATTTCTTATTTTCTCTATATTATCCTTTAATGCTTGCTCCGCAATTTTCTGTAACTTTGAATCAATTGTAAGAACAACATTTGAACCTGCAACAGCCTCATTTTCAACGACTTCTGCTGTTATAGTTCCATCAACAGCCATGTCTATCTGTTTTGTTCCATTTTTTCCTTTTAAATATTTTTCAAATAGTGCTTCAATACCCGTTTTTCCTATTATATCATTTTGATTATATGTATCCTTTTTTTCTTGATATTCTGAATCACTTATTTTTGACGCATATCCCAAAATATGTGATGCCAATGTTCCTTCTTTGTAGATTCTTACTGGTTGAACAGTAATATTTATTCCAGGAAATTCATCTCCTCTTTCAGAAAATTCTGCTATTGCTTCTCTTGGAATATCTTTTGCTATTGTTAATGATTTTGTACTACTATATCCTTCTTTTACTATTGCATATCTTATTGCAATAATTTTCCTTACTTCTGTTACATCTTCATTTTCAATTTTATACTTATTTTTAAATTTATAAAAAGCTTCTTCTGCTGTAGCATTTTCATCTATTCCATTATTTTTTTTCCAATTTGATAAATTTATATCAGAAATTGTATATTCAAAAGGATTTATATTTATTGGAAAAGAATCAACATAACTAACTCCATATTTTTCTAAAACTTGAATAATTTTAAGTATTGATTCATTCAAAGCATTTGTATCTATTTTACTTTTATATAATTCCAAATTAAATTTTTGGCTTGAAGAAACTAATACATTTCCTGATCTATCTAAAATTTCTCCTCTATCTGCTTCTAATACACTTTCTCGTGTTAATCTTGTATTTGATTCTTCTCTATATTTTGCACCATGAACAATTTGAAGATTGAATAATTGGACAATCAAAATTATTCCTATTATATATGTAAAAATAGTTATCATATTATATCTAAAATTAATACTTCTTTTATTAATTCCTTTTGCCAATTCTTCACTTCCCTTCAAATAAAAATGTTAAATATATAATATTTTAAATTTAATTCAATTAAAAATATCTCGTTAAAATCTTATTTCCTTTATATGTGTTTTCTATATAATATCCAAATTTTTGCATTAATGGATATATAATTATTGTTATTAAAATATTATAAATTATTTCTATCACTAAAATTTCTATAAACTTTAATATTTCTATATTTGTTGCATATAAAACATATTTTATAAAATATGTAAGTACTTCAAAAATTATGGTTGTTCCAAAAACCATAAACATTATTGTAATTCTACTATCTTTTGAAAAGTTTTTATTAAACAATATAGCTAAAAGGCCTATTAAAACTAATCCTGTTAAATTTATTCCAACATTTGTTTCATATAATAAATCTAAAAATATTCCCCATATTGCTCCATAGATAATTCCCATACTTCTATTTCCAAACAATCCTATAAATAATATATAAATCACAAAAAGATTGGGTTTTATTCCTCCAATAGTAAACCAACTAAAAAAATTTGCTTGTAAAAAATACAATATAAAACCTATTAAGATTAACGATAAATTTATAATAGCTTTTTTCAAAAAATCCACCTCTTGCCTAATTATTTTTTACTACTAATACAGTATTCAACTTATTAAAATCTACTGCTGTCTCAACTAATGCATATCTATCTGTCATATTTTTAGTATTAACAATTTTTTTAATAGTACCTACATGTATTCCCTTAGGGTAAATTCCTCCTAATCCTGAAGTATCAACACTATCTCCTTGAACCAAATTAGCATCCGTTGGTATGTACATTGCTTTTAGTTCTGAACTATTTTCTAATGTTCCTTTACATACAATACTATCTTTACTTGTACTCATTAAACAACTTATAGAACTTGATGTATCTACTATTGTTTGAACTTTAGCCGTAGTATCCGTAACAGAAACAACATGTCCAACTAATCCTTCATCAGCAATTACAGTCATATTTTCTTCTATTCCATCTGTTTTTCCTATATTTATGATTATAGTTTTTGAGTAATTACTAATTTCTTTATTTATAACGTATCCAGGTATTGTTTTATATTCTCCATATTTCTCTGTTAACCCTAAATATTCTTTTAATGTCTCATTTTCTGTCTTTGTATTTTCTAGTTCTCTTAAAGATTGCTCTAACTTACTATTTTGCTCCTTCAATTGTTGATTTTCTATTTTTAAGTTACTTATATCAGTAAAAAATGTAGAATTTCCACTAACTTTATTTTTTAAGTAAGTTAAACCATTTTGTATAGGCATAACTAATTTATTTGCAACATTTTCAAAAAATGATGTATTTGCTTCTCTATTAGAAAATATAACTACTAGTATTAAAACTACTATTGTTATAACAATTCCTAATAATCCACTTTTTTTATTTCTATACATATTTTTCTCCTTTCAAAATTCTACATTTTTATTTTTCAATTAATATTTTATCTTCTTTTTCTTGAATTTACTAAAACTGTTTTTAATCTTTCTAAATCTTCTAATGTTTTTCCAGCACCTCTAACAACACAATCTAATGGTTCTTCAGCTACATAAACCGGCATTCCTGTTTCTATACTTAATAGTTTATCTAAATTTTTAATTAAAGCTCCACCACCTGCAAGAACAATACCTTTTTCCATAATATCTGATGCAAGTTCTGGCGGTGTTTTTTCAAGTGTACTTTTTACTATATCTACAATTTTTGAAATTGATTCTTTCATTGCCTCTTCTACTTGTGATGAAGTTATTTTTTCATTTCTTGGAAGTCCATCTGTTAGGTCTCTTCCTCTTACTTCCATTGTCATTTCTGTCATTAATGGCATAGCACAACCTATTTGCATTTTTATTTGTTCTGCAGTTGTTTCACCAATAGCCAAGTTCATTTCTCTTTTAACATAATTTACTATATCTTCATCTAATTCATCACCCGCAACTCTTAAAGAATGACTTACAACTACTCCACCTAATGAAATAACTGCAACTTCTGTAGTACCTCCACCAATATCTACTATTATACTTCCACTTGGTTCAGCAACATCTAAAGATGCTCCAATAGCAGCTGCCATTGGTTCTTCTATTAAATAAACTTCTTTTGCCCCTGCTTGAAGTACAGATTCTTCAACAGCTCTTTCTTCAACTTCTGTTATTCCAGATGGAACTCCTACTACGACTCTTGGTCGACCTACATTATATTTTTTTTCAACCTTTTCTATTATATTTTTAAGCATTAATTGTGTTGCAGTAAAATCAGCGATAACACCATCTTTTAATGGCCTAACTGCTTTTATTTGGTCTGGAGTTCTTCCAAGCATTTCCTTTGCCTCATTACCGGTTGCCATTATATTACCTGTTCTTCTATCTATAGCAACAACAGACGGTTCTTTTAAAATAATTCCTCTTCCTTTTAATGTCACTAAAATATTTGCAGTTCCTAAATCTATACCTATATCCTTTGAACCAAATGTAAAAAATTTCATAATTTTCAATCCTTTCTAAATTAACATCCTTTTTGTGTTCTTACACTATCAGCCATCTTTTTGGTTTCAACAAAAACACTTTTAAATTTCATATCTCCTATAACTATATGATCTATCAATTCAATGTCAAACATTTTTGCAGCATTATACAATTTATCTGTAAAAGTTATATCTAACCTACTAGGTGTAGGGTCTCCTGTTGGATGATTATGTACTAATATCATTTTAGGAGCTTTAATTTTTAATGCCTCACCTATTATTTCTTTCATATTAACATTTGCAAAATTTGTTCCACCTATAGCTACATTTATATTTTTCAAGATTTCATTTTTGTTATTTAATAAAAATAGTTTCACATACTCTCTTTTTTCAAATCTTAACTCTTCCATTACTAAATTTGCCAAATCCTCTGTACTTCTTACCTGTACTTTTCTATAATTAGATGGCTTAGACATTCTAATAGCCAATTCACATACCGCTTTCAATTGTATTGCTTTAACTTTTCCTATTCCTTTTATTTGCATCAATTCTTCCAATGTCACATCTTTCAAAAAGTTTAAATCTCCCATTTGTGGATCATAATTAAAATTTAATATTTTTTGTGCAATTTGTACTGATGTTTCTTCTTTTGTTCCTGATTTTATTATTATTGCTAATAATTCTGCATTTGATAATGTTTTTTCTCCATATAATTCTAATTTTTCATATGGTCTTTCTGTTTCTGGTAATTCTTTTATTTTTAATGACAAATTAAAACTTCCTTTCGTTTTCTATTTGTCCCACAATAACTATATTTTTTTGTATATAAATATTGCTAAAATCATTCCTATTATGCTTGAAACATTTATCTTAACCATTAATCCAAATGTAATTTTTAATACACTTAAATCTAACACAAATGGTGTTTCCAATCCAAATTGTTGTTCATAAGATAACCACCAAAGTCCTTGTACTCCTGATGCTAATTTCCCAATTAATCCCCCTATTACTAATCCTGCTAATAAAAATACTAACAATATCCATATATTCTTTTCTCTTGTAGCCATTTTTTATACCTCCATTTTTTCTTTTGTCCTTACGGATACACCTTTTTTCTTACATTTGCTATTATACCGTGATTTTACTTTTTTTTCAAGTAAATTTACAAAATTTTATGCTTAACTGTGACAAAATTTAATAGAATAAATATTACCATATATTGTGTCTTTTCATATAATAATAATAGTAGTATAATTGAATTATAAGTAACGGAGGGATTTATATGAAAATCGAAAAGTTAACCGAAAACAAAATACGAATAATATTAAAAAGAGATGATTTTAAAGATAAAAAAATTAACATAAATGAGATTCTTCTAACAACACCAGAATCACAAAAACTATTTTTAGAAATATTAAATAAAGCTGAAAAAGAAGTTGACTTTGATACAACTGGACATAAATTACTAATAGAAGCTTATTCTGAAACCAGCGATATCTTCATATTTACAATTACAAAATATTTAGAAAAAGAAATTACTGAAAAAAAAAATAATAAAAAAATTTTAAGCATAAGAAAAAGAACACAAATATTCAATGCTTCAGCTTTAATTTATAAATTTTGTGATTTTGAAAGCTTTTGTGAATTCTGTGACTTTATTCACAATAATCACAACATAAACACTCAAAAACTATATAAAAGCTCAATACTATATTTATATAACAATACATATTATTTAACTATAGATGGAATAAACTTATCAAACAAGTCATTATTAACCTTTCACTCTATTTTACTAGAATTTTCTAGTTTAACAAAATATACAAAAAACTTTAAATTTAAACTAAAAGAACATGGTAAAATAATTATAAAAAATAATGCAATTAATACAGGAATCCGTTATTTTGCATACAAAAAATAAAACCTAAGTTTTTATTTTCATAAAACAAATGCGAACTTAAAAAATGTTTTAACACTATTAAACATTTTTAAGCTCGCATTTTTATTTATACACATAATCTATTTTTCTATAACATATTAATATAAATAATTTTGTGGATTATATGCAACTCCATTTACTCTTATTTCAAAATGTAAATGTGGACCTGTTGAATTTCCAGTTGAACCAACAGCTGCTATAGTTTGTCCTTGAGATACTGTATCACCTGCACTACAATATAATTTACTACAATGTCCATAATATGTTTGAACACCATTACTATGTGTTATAACCATCAAATATCCATATGAACCCTTCCATCCTGCAAATGTAACTGTACCTGAAGCCGCAGCAGATACTGGTGTACCTGTTGATGTTGCAATATCTAAACCTGTATGCGCAGAACTTCTTATTGAACTTCTAGCTCCAAATCTAGAAGATATTATCCCTGAAACAGGTTTTGCTAAAGTTATTCCTAATGCAACTTTAGTTCCTGAAATAGTCATTGCTGTATTTACTTTTCCAGTTGATGTTTTTTTAGATATAGTTGTTTTTTTACTTGAAGCAACCACCACATTTTTATGTTCTATATATAGACTTGCAACAGCATCATCTATATTATCCATTACTTTTAATTCTGTATCATATTTTTCAGAAATAGTAATATTATCAATATTTGTACTATTTTTTTCCTTTAATTTATTTACTATCTCTTCTGCTTCTGAAAAATCTGGTACATAAACTTTTTCTTCTTGATTTTCCAATATAGCATAATATCTATAATATGTAGTTCCAGTTGATTTTATTGTATCAAATATATTTTCATCATTTGAACTTACATCTCTTTTTAATAGACACATCTTATATTGTGGTAAACTGTCAACTTGTACAAATGCCGTGTTTTGACTTTCACCATTTTCTATATACTCATTTATTTGTGTTTGTAATTTACTTTTATTGTCCGTATACCCTAATACTTGACCATCAAGGCTTACACTATAACTTATTTTATAAAATGACGCAACTATTGCTAGTATAAATAAAATAGCCACTGATATCAATATTATTAATTTCATTGACCTTCTTGTATGTATCAATACTTTTTTAAACATTACAATTTCTCCTTATAATATTTTGGAAATATTTTATACTTTTTTTAAACTTTTTGCAATAGCTTCTTTATATATTTTCCGTAGGTTTTAATACTATTTTTTTCTTATTTCTCTTCTTTCTTTCATTTTTTTCTTTTTTATATAAATTTTATAAAAAATAAACTTTAAATATTTTAATAAAATTTAATCATATTAAAATATTTAAAGTTTATAGTTTTGTTAACATTTAAAATTTTATTTTAACCAAATATTTTATTGTTGTAATTCTGTTTTTACTGTTTCTACTTCAGTTTGTGAAGCTTTTTGAGCTGGTTTATAATATCCTTTAGATTGTGCTATCTTAAAAAGTTCATATTGAAAACTTTCATCACTGTTTCTTATTTGTTGAAAAGCTTGTCTCAATCCCATATTTTCTGCTTCTGTAATAGCTGTTTGATATGCTGTTAAATCAGATTTAACACCAGCTAAAATATCATTTACCATAGTTTTCTCGTCCATGATTTTTCCTCCTCCTAATTATTTAAAAAAGACATTAATTTTTGTTTTGTGTTTAAAGCATCTTGTGCTGATTTTGTAAATAATTGTTTTATTTGTGGATCTACTGCTTGTGCTGAATAAGTGTTTAACTTTTGATAAATTGTCTCATGTGCACCTATAAAATGTCTTAAATTTTGTAATTCCATTTGATTTAAATCTGC
>ULWV01005449.1_pt1 | contig 16935 bp, 10 predicted proteins | sample 1960651 | NCBI WGS metagenome assembly ULWV01 (sample SAMEA4835820, study PRJEB28245) | human gut metagenome | biome: gut microbiome; material: fecal sample | place: Denmark | collected 2008
GCGGAGAGGAATAGTGTCGCTTACGCGACCCGCCGCAGGCGTAGAATCCTGTAAGACATGAAACGGGAAAATTTCCCCCTAAAAATGAGGAGTGCCCAGGGCCTCCCGGCACCTGGGCTATTATGAAAAAATTATCTGTGTTTCCTTTGGTAGATCGTTAAGTTCTGTTCCTTAACGACAAACTCAGTATAGCAATTAAATATGAACAAATTATGAACACAATGTTAATATGTGGTTAATTAGCACAAAAACTCGAAAGGCATAAAAGAAAAACAGTGCAAAATAAATAAAATATTACAGTTCACTCGTACCTTTTTGCAAGCAGATTTCATGCTTGCATGAAAATCTGCTTGCAAAAAGGTACGAAGGGAGCGCCACTTTATGAGCAAAAATGAGCTGCGAAGCAGCGGAGAGCGTCGAAGACGCGGTTCATGACAATAGAATGTTCGCGAAGCGTACATTCTATTGTATTGCGAATGGCGCGTGTGAACAGTAGCAATAAAACAAAAGTGCTGAAAGAACCTCTGTTTTGATCTTGTTTCAAAATGGTAATAATGATACAATAAAACAGAATATACACTGTTGTAAAAGATGCGATTTTGGGGGAAAGGATACTTTGCCCCGGGACACAGGATTGGGAACGGAACAGACAGAGAGGAAAATACATGCAGGATTTGGAAGCAAAGCGTTTGAGAGAATCGCTTGTAGAATACGAAAATTACTTAAATGAGATCCGTCAGGTTACACGAAAAAATGTGGAAGCTCTGGATGTGATTCAGAAATATACGGATCAGAGCGCTGCCGGAATGCAGAATCTGGCGGAGCAGAGCATTGAAGGAATCCAGCGTGTGACGACGGAGAGCGCCGGCGGACTGCGTAAAATTATCGAAACCGGCACGAGCAATTTAAGCCGGATGGCAGAGGGAAGCCAGGACAGCATCAACCGCACCGCACAGGAATGTATGGTTAGACTGCAGAACTATACAAAAGAAGGACTGCTGCGCCTCGACGAAGCACAGCAGAAAAATCAGGAAACTGCAGAGCAGGTCAGTCAGATTGAACAGGCGATCCTGGAGCATATGGATGAGATCAAGCAGCTCTTAAAGCAGTCCGATGATTTTACCCATAAGGAAAACGTAAAGGTATACCGCAACGTACAGGCGGTTGTCGTAGATGAAGTAAAGAAGCAGACCGAAGCGATAGCGGCACAGAATGACGAACTTGTCCGCCGCAATGAGCATTTGCAGAAGCAGGGCAGAGGACTCAGACCTCTGATGATTATTACCCTCGTGACCGCGCTGGCGAATATTGTTCTGGCAGCGGCGCAGATTGCAGGGCTGTTTTAATGGGCCGCGTAAACTGGCGGCCGGGCAATATGCTTTACCCGCTTCCGGCGGTCATGGTTTCGGTTGCGGACAAAGACGGAAAGCCGAATATTTTCACCGTTGCATGGACAGGTACGGTCTGTTCCAATCCGCCGATGGTGTCGATTTCGGTGCGCCCGGAAAGATATTCCTATCATTGTATTGAAGAGACAGGAGAATTTGTCATTAACCTGACGACGAAGGAATTGACGAAAGCAGCAGATTTCTGCGGCGTCAGAAGCGGTCGGGACGTGGACAAATTTGCAGAAATGAATCTGACACCGTGGCCGGGACAGAAAGTGTCGGTACCGCAGATCGCGGAAAGCCCGGTCAGCCTGGAATGCCGCGTGACGCAGAAGATAGAGCTCGGCAGCCACACGATGTTTGTGGCAGAGGTCGTTTCGGTCAGTGTGGACGAGAAGTGGATGGATGAAACGGGACGGTTTCATCTGGAAAAAGCGGACCCGATCGTGTACTCCCACGGCACATATTACGGACTTGGGGAAGCAATTGGGACGTTCGGCTACAGCGTAGCCAAAAAGAAAAAGAAGAAAAGATGAACAGATTGAAGAAATATAGAGGACTGATCAAAAAGACCTGGTTTGCGACGACGGGAATCACATTGCTGGTACTCCTTTTTGGTGTGCCGTCTTTTCCACGATTTCAGAAAACAGGCGATAATTTTTATAAAGTCAGCATCAACGGAACGGAAATTGGCAACAGCAGCGACCCGGAGGAGATAGAAAGGCTTGTTGCCGAGGCACGCCGCGAAATCACAGAAACAGAAGGTACGATGGTATATATCCCGGTTGAAATCACTTCCGAGGGGCAGGAGTTGCTTTTTGGAAATACAGACAGCCGGCACAACTTATATAAAGCGATTTATGATGTTTTAAAAAGCAGCATTTCCACAACGCTGCAGCATGCTTACACGGTAAAAATCAACGAATATACGGTAAACCTGGGCAGCAGCAGTGACGTTCGGGCACTTTTACAGGCTGCACTTGACCGGTACGATACAGAACATGCCTATCGTGCAGATATTGTGATTGACCCGGACAGACAGCTGAACGTCCTGACGACTTCGGTTTCCAAAAAAGACGACAGCACCGGACAGCTGCAGCACGCAGCAGGGGAAGGTGCCGGGGCGGAACGCTTTTTTGACGAGCTGTTTGAAGAGATTGAGCCGGATCAGGGAACGGTGGATTTTTCCCAGATGGAATACGGCACGGTTTCCGTCGATTTCGGTGATACGGTCGAGATCGTGGATGCCTATTTGATGGAAAACGAGATCACGCCGCTGGAAACCGCAATTTCCGAGGTGACGGCGGATCAGCAGAAAGAGCAGATTTATGAAGTAAAGGCGGGAGATACGCTTTCCCAGATCGCAGAGGATAACGGTTTGACGATTGCAAATCTGGTTGCGATCAATCCAACCTTGGACAATGAAAATTCTGTCATCCGTACCGGTGATGAGCTGATCATCACCGTACCGGAGCCGGAGCTTTCTGTTGTGCATACGGAACAGATTTATATGGAAGATACCTACGAAGCAGATGTGGTATATATCGACAATGACGAATGGTATACGACAAAGACAGAGCTGCGTCAGCAGCCCTCTGCAGGCTTCCGAAAAGCAGCGGCACTTGTGACTTATCGAAATGATGCTGTGGAATCACAGGAGATTTTGAAGGAAGAGGTTATCGTAGAGGCTGTTCCGAAGATCGTGGAGCGCGGAACCAAGGTTCCACCGACCTATATCAAGCCGATTTCCGGAGGACGGCTTTCCTCTGGCTTTGGCGGCAGAAAAGCACCCAAGAAGGGAGCGTCCACGAATCATAAGGGAATTGACTGGGCAACCCCCATCGGTACGGCGGTCATGGCATCCAGCGGCGGTACGGTTACAAGGGCAGGCTGGGGCAGCGGCTATGGCTACGTCGTTTACATCCAGCATGCGGATGGCAGAGAAACCCGTTACGGACACTTGAGCAAGGTTTTGGTCAGCGTCGGACAGAAGGTCAGCCAGGGGCAGAAAATTGCCCTGAGCGGAAACACGGGCCGAAGCACCGGACCGCACCTGCATTTTGAAATCCGGATTAACGGACAGGCAGTGAACCCGCTGAATTACCTGAACTGAAAGTTTTAGTTTACAAATGAAGTGGAATATGCTATAACCACAAGGACGGTAAAGGATTCTTTTTGCCGTTTTTGACGTGCATAAACGACGAAAAACAGAAGAAGATTATAATAAATAGATGCTGCATGCAAAGGCTGCATGCGCAGCAAAACAGATTCGAAAATAAAATTCAGGGATTTCTTTTTTCAGGCGCTGAAAGAGGAAATTGATGCGATGGACAGGCTGCCTGTGCAGCAGAAATAAGAGGAAATATGGAACAGTATGCAATCAATGGCGGAAATCCGCTGGTCGGCGAGGTTGAAATCGGGGGCGCAAAAAACGCGGCGCTGCCGATTCTGGCTGCTTCCCTGATGACGGATGAGACCGTACTGATCGAAAATATGCCGGATGTACGGGATACGAACATCCTTTTGGACGCGATGGCGGGGATTGGCACTCATGTGGAGCGGATTGACCGTCACACCGTTAAAATTAACGGTTCTCTGATTCATGATTTAACGGTTAATGGTGATTCTGTCAAGAAAATCAGGGCATCCTATTACTTTTTGGGAGCCCTTCTTGGAAAATATAAAAAAGCTACAGTTGTACTGCCGGGCGGCTGCGATATCGGCTGCCGTGCAATCGACCAGCATATCAAAGGGTTCAAGGCACTGGGCGCGACGGTTGAGATTGCGCATGGCATGATTACGGCGGAAGCGTCCCATCTGTGCGGTGCGCACATTTATCTGGACGTTGTCAGTGTCGGAGCGACAATCAATATCATGATGGCTGCAGCGCTGGCAGAGGGCAGAACAACGATCGAAAATGCTGCAAAAGAACCTCATGTTGTGGATCTGGCGAACTTTTTAAACAGCATGGGAGCCAATATCAAGGGCGCAGGTACGGATGTGATCCGGATCCGTGGTGTAGAGCGACTGCATAAGACGGAATATCCGATCATCCCGGATCAGATCGAAGCCGGCACGTTTATGTTTGCTGCCGCTGCGACGCACGGCGATGTAACGGTCAAAAACGTGATTCCGAAGCATCTGGAATCCATTTCTGCAAAGCTGTCGGAAATCGGCTGTGAAGTGACAGAGTCGGATGATGCTGTCCGGGTAGTGGCTTCCAGACCGCTCAAACATACACAGGTAAAGACTCTGCCGTATCCGGGCTTTCCGACGGATATGCAGCCCCAGATCGCAGTGACGCTGGGTCTGTGCTGCGGCACCAGTATTGTAACAGAGAGTATTTTTGAAAATCGTTTCCGTTATGTGGACGAGCTGATCCGCATGGGCGCAAGCATTAAGGTGGAAGGAAATACTGCGATCATCGACGGCGTTTCCCGATATACCGGAGCGAGCATCAATGCGCCGGATCTGCGTGCCGGAGCAGCGCTTGTTATCGCAGCGCTGGCAGCGGAAGGAATGTCTGTCATTGACGATATCCGTTATATCGAACGCGGATATGAGGATTTTCCAGCAAAATTACAGAGCCTCGGCGCCCAGATCGAAAAGGTGGAATCCGAACGGGAATTGCAGAAATTCCGCTTAAAGATTGGCTGAGACACTTTTCATAAATTGTCCTGTTGACAAATACAGGGCGCTATAGTATTTTAAATGAGTACCTGATAAGAAAATTCAATATTGTGCCTTCTCTTATTCAGAGTGGTGGAGATACATAGGATCTGTGAAGCCACGGCAACCCCGTTTTTTCGGAAGGTGCCAGCCTGAGCGAGTAGAAGTCCCATTTCCGGGACGGAAGCAATCGAACAATAAGAGGATTTGATTATCAAACTATCGGATCCGCTTTTTAGCGGATCTTTTTTGTTTCATAGGAAAATGCGTCCTATGAAATAAAAGGCGCTCCGCGAGGATGCGCACTCGGCGCAAGGGTAGATGGTTGCTAAAGCAACCGCGCCTCGGCGCGAGAATGTGCCAGGGCACATTCTTTTTTGTACAGGAAGCTTTGTTCCCAATACAAAAATGCTCTACAGAAAAGAATCCTGTAGAGCAGGATCCTATTTTTCACAGCAAACATCTAAGGAGGAACAGATGGAAAAACGTTTATTTACTTCTGAGTCTGTAACAGAAGGACATCCCGACAAAATGTGCGATGCCATTTCCGACGCAATTCTGGACGCACTGATGGAAAAAGACCCGATGAGCCGTGTAGCCTGCGAGACAGCAAGCTGTACCGGTTTCGTACTGGTAACCGGCGAGATCACCACCAACGCATATGTAGATATCCCGAAGATCGTTCGTGAGACGGTTAAGGAGATCGGCTATGACAAGTCTGAGTATGGCTTTGACGGCAACACCTGTGCCGTTATGGTTTCGATCGACGAGCAGTCCTCCGATATCGCAATGGGCGTTGACAAGGCTCTGGAAGCAAAAGAAAACCAGATGTCTGAGGAAGAGCTGGAAGCAATCGGCGCTGGCGACCAGGGTATGATGTTCGGCTATGCAACCAACGAGACAGAGGAATATATGCCTTACCCGATTTCTCTGGCGCACAAGCTGGCACAGCAGCTGACCAAAGTAAGAAAAGACGGCACACTGACCTATTTAAGACCCGACGGCAAGAGCCAGGTTTCTGTAGAATATGATGAAAACGACAAGCCGGTTCGTCTGGAAGCAGTTGTATTATCCACACAGCATGATCCCGATGTAACACAGGAACAGATTCACGAGGATATCAAAAAATATGTCTTTGATCCGATTCTGCCTGCAGAGCTGATCGATGAGAACACCAAGTTCTTCATCAACCCGACCGGACGTTTCGTAATCGGCGGACCTCACGGTGACGCTGGTCTGACCGGCCGTAAGATCATCGTAGACACCTACGGCGGATATGCACGTCACGGCGGCGGCGCTTTCTCCGGTAAGGACTGCACCAAGGTTGACAGAAGCGCAGCTTACGCAGCACGTTATGTTGCAAAGAACATTGTTGCAGCAGGACTGGCTGACAAGTGCGAAATCCAGCTGTCTTACGCAATCGGCGTAGCACAGCCTACCTCTATCATGGCAGACACCTTCGGCACCGGCAAGGTTTCCGATGAGAAGCTGGTTGAGATCATCCGTGAAAACTTCGACCTGCGTCCGGCTGGCATCATCAAGATGCTGAACCTGCGTCGTCCGATCTACAAGCAGACCGCTGCATACGGTCACTTCGGCCGCAACGATCTGGATCTGCCCTGGGAGAAGCTGGATAAGGCAGAAGATCTGAAGAAGTATCTGTAAGATCCACCCTTTTGTAAAATAAGGGTAACTGTTCAGTTCCCTCACAGTTACGATGCAAAATCCATTCCAAATCGGCTTCGCCGATGGGATTTTGCATGACTCAATCATATTCTTACGGTCTCAGCAGCAAGTGCTTCGACCTGTTCTGAACAGTTACAAACAAGGCACATTATAAAATCCCATGTTCACGCCGCGGCAGCATTGCGCTGCTTCGGTGGTGGATGTGGGATTTTTATCGTATAGGAAACTTCGTTTCCATACGATAAAAACGCTCCGCGAGGATGCGCACTCGGCGCAGGGGTAGATGGTTGCCGAGGCAACCGCGCCTCGGCGCGAGAATGTGCCAAGGCACATTCTTTTTTATGTTACAGAGCGGGACAAAGCGTTCTGGTATCAGCTGGCGAAACATTTATCGGAAGCTGCCAGTCTGATAAGGATGGAATTTTCCAAACGGGCATGGTATACTCAACTCAACAAAATAAAGTGAGAAATAGAATCGGTGGTGTAAAAATCAGCAGGGATCATAACCGGGCAGAAATTTTGGAATTCTGCATAAAATGATGTCGGGGTCAAAAGCCCCCGACTTGATGCCTACGGATTGTTCCGTGCTGCACACTCCCACAATCCTGCCCGATAGTCGCATATCGTGGGATTATCATCCCGCTTTTATGCTCCTATCGGGGCGGGTCACAAGGTCTTTCACCCACCTATGAGCAAGCTCGTGTGGGCTTAGACCTTTTGACCCTGGCATCATAAAATAAGGGGATCGATACGAATGAAAAGAAAACAGGTAACAGCAGCATGCCTGATGGCGGCAACGATGCTGTTTTCAGGCTGCACGCCGAATATCAGTGAATATGCAGCGCGAGCGCAGCAAGCCGGAAAGAGCTTTTGGGAAGGGGAAACAACAGACGCTATGGCGCAGGATAGCGATGCTGCGGCAACAGCAGATGGCGAGACGTCTGTAGCAGGTGAAACACAGAATGACAGTACAGGAACCGGCACCGCTGCAGCGACCGATGATAAGGTGCAGGATAGCGCCGCTGCGACCGATGACGAGGTACAGGGCGGCACAACAGCGACCGGCGGAGAGACCGGCGGAGAAGCGCAGCACGGCGATACCGCGGCAACAGCAGACAGCGAGATGCCTGCGACCGGCGAAACGCAGACCGACACCGCTACAGAATCTGCGGCAGCAACAGCTCCTCAAATTCCGGCCCTGATGACAGAAGTGACCGACTCCGTTTATGAAGCATACGCGCAGAAATCGGATGCGTTTACCGGTAAGCTGGCGGGACACGACCGCTTAAGCCGCGCAGAAAACGCAGCGCTGACAGCAGTTCTTTCGCAGAAGGAGTACGGTGACAAGACGCTTTGCCTGCAGAACATGGCGAAGTATGACAGCAATGCAAATGAAAGCTTTCTGCTGATGTTTGAGAGCACGCCGTTGACAGCGCGCGGGCGGATTTCCGGCGATCTCTGGTATTATGACGGCGAGTCGGCAAGGCTTCTGGAAAAAGGAATCGTCGTAACCGGACTGCAGCAGGTGACGGGAATTGGGAATCCGTTTGTTATTCTGGAAACGGAAGTCTCCGGCAAAAAACAGGCGGCTGTCTGGACGGTAAAAGATCAAAAGTGCGAAAAGCTTCTGGAGGATGCCGAGACGATCGAAGCGACAAAGGACGGCGTTTGTACGTTTTATCCTGCGGAGAAGACTGTGTACGATCCGCTTGTTTCGGAATGGGACAGTGCAGAAGAGACGGTTCCTGTTTATTATGAAAGAACAGCGGACGGATTTGCAGAGCGTTCGTATCGGGAGCTGACAGCGTCGGAATATTTGGCGTATGTGTCTGCAGAGGATTCGGATGAAGAGGCACAGGCGTGGAAAGAAAAGCTGGAAGAGCAGTTCTACACGCAGACGGATGAAAATACAGAATATACCTATTGGTTTTATGCAATTGGAGAGGACAAAATTGCCTATCGCTGCAGAGAAGCCGGGCAGTCGGTCGGACAGAAAGAAGGAATCGATCATGCGGTTGCGAAGTACAGCTGGTGTATCAGCAGCCTGGATCAGGGAAAGCTGACCAAAGCATCGGAGACGATCAGCGGGGATGGATTTTTCTTCCCGTCGAGATTGGAGCAGGAAGAAGCGCTGGAGAGCCTGGAGGATATTCCAAACGAATTTACGAAAAACCGGTTGAATAAAGTGCAGAAAACAGCCCGCGCGACGGTCGGTCAGGCGGTTGCACAGATTCTGGAGGTACAGGAGTACCCGGACGATGCGCTGTGTTTTGCAGAGACGGCGGATTACGATGGGGATGGCAAAAAAGAAACGTTTGCGGCGATCGGCAGGTACGACGGAGCGTTCGGCGCGCCGGTATGCGACCTGTGGTTTGTCGGTGCGGACGGCGCAGTTTTGGAAGAAGAGAATTTTGCTTTTAAGGAGCTGGAAAAGCTGGGAAGCGCCTTTGTGCTGTATCGTGGCTACGAAGTGTCCGGCGTCAGCGACATGCTGTTTGGCGTGCAGGAGCAAGGAGCAGTGCGCCTGTTAAAACAGATGGGGCACTTTGAGTTGGACGATGACGGCGATCTGATGGCATGGATTGCCGGGACAGAAGCCGCGCCGGGATATTATGACATCAGCCTGCGCACACTGACAGAGTATCGATTAGAAGAAATCCGTGAAAAAGAGCTGTTACAGTATAAAAACGGCAAAGCAGTGTTAAAGAGTATCCTGCGGCAGGTTGGATCAGATTCCGGGAAAATACAGATTTTATCCGGGGAAAACGATAGGATTCATGTCAACCTTTCGGACGCGGAAGGAAGCTGGTACGAGACATGGAAAGTGGAAAACGACAGACTTGTACTGACAGACAGCGGAGAAGGCAGTGTAAAAGAGGTTCATGAAAGCGGTGATGTGTCCGGACAAAACGCAGTCAGTCAAAACAGCGCTGTATCTGACCGGGAAGCAGACAGCATCAGTGAAAACAATGCGGCAGCATCCGACCGGACAGGCAGCATCGACACGAGGTCTGTGACAAAGAGCGGGCAAAAGTCAGAAAACGGGACAGAAAGCCCTGCCTTCGACTTCTCTGCGCCCGATGGGACAGCAAAGGAAACTCAGACAGAACAAGAATAGGAAATTACAAAAATATGGCATTTGCACATTTGCACGTCCATACAGAGTACAGCCTGCTGGACGGTTCCAATAAAATTAAAGAATATGTAAAACGAGTCAAGGAGCTGGGCATGACGGCTGCGGCGATTACCGACCATGGCGCAATGTACGGTGTGATCGATTTTTACCGTGCGGCGCGGGCAGAGGGTATCAATCCGATTTTGGGCTGTGAGGTCTATGTTGCGCCCAATTCCCGTTTTGACCGGGAGATTACCGGCGGGGATGACCGGTATTACCATCTGGTGCTTCTGGCGGAAAATAATACTGGTTACGCGAATCTGAGCAAAATCGTCAGCCGCGGTTTTACGGAGGGGTACTATTACAAGCCGCGAGTTGATATGGAGGTTCTGGAGGAATTTCACGAGGGAATTATCGCGCTGTCTGCGTGCCTGGCAGGTGAAGTGCCGCGCTATATCCAGAAAGGACTGCCGGAGGAAGCAAAAAAATGCGCATTAAAGTATCAGTCGATTTTTGGAAAGGATAATTATTTTCTGGAACTGCAGGATCATGGGATTCCGGAGCAGCAGACCGTAAACATGGCGCTTTTACAGATGTCGCGAGAACTGGACATTCCGTTAGTATGCACGAACGACGTGCACTACACCTATGCGGAGGACGCAAAGCCCCACGATATCCTTCTGTGTATCCAGACCGGCAAAAAGCTTTCCGACGAAAACCGGATGCGTTACGAGGGCGGTCAGTATTTCGTCAAAAGCGAAGAAGAGATGAAGGGACTGTTTCCCTATGCGTGGGAGGCAGTGGAAAATACACAGCGAATTGCAGACCGCTGTCATGTGGAAATCGAGTTTGGTAAGACGAAGCTGCCGCATTTTGATGTGCCGGAGGGCTATGATTCCTGGGGATATTTGAACAAGCTGTGCACTGACGGCATGAAAGAGCGCTATCCGGAGGACGACGGCACGCTGCAGAAGCGTCTGGAATACGAGCTGGGTATTATCAAGCGCATGGGATATGTGGACTATTTCCTGATCGTGTGGGATTTTATCAACTATGCCAGAGAAAACGGTATTCCGGTAGGACCTGGACGTGGAAGTGCAGCTGGAAGCATCGTTTCCTACTGCCTGCATATCACGAATATTGATCCGATCCGTTATAGTCTGCTGTTTGAGCGTTTCCTGAACCCGGAACGAGTTTCCATGCCGGATATCGATATCGACTTCTGTTATGAACGCAGACAGGAGGTCATCGATTATGTCGGACGCAAATATGGAAAAGAAAAGGTTGTGCAGATTGTCACATTCGGTACGCTGGCGGCAAAGGGTGTCATCCGCGACGTCGGGCGCGTCATGGATCTGCCGTATTCCTTTGTGGATTCGATTGCAAAAATGATTCCGAACGAGCTGAACATGACGATTGATAAGGCACTGTCAATGAACGCAGAGCTGCGCAAGCTCTACGAGAGCGATGAACAGGTGCACGTGCTGATTGATATGAGTAAACGGCTGGAGGGATTGCCGCGCCACACCTCGATGCACGCAGCAGGGGTTGTGATCTGCCCGGAGGCGGCAGATCATTTTGTACCGCTTTCACGAGGGTCGGATGGTTCGATCACAACGCAGTTTACGATGACGACGCTGGAAGAGCTCGGACTGTTAAAAATGGACTTTCTGGGGCTTCGAACCCTGACAGTAATCGACCACGCGGTCAAGATGATTGAGCATGACACCGGTGTGAAGCTCGATATGGAGCATCTGGATTATAACGATAAAAAAGTGCTGGATTCGCTCTGCACCGGCAGGACGGACGGCGTGTTCCAGCTGGAAAGCGGCGGGATGAAAAGCTTCATGAAGGAGCTAAAGCCCCAGAACCTGGAGGATATCATCGCGGGTATTTCCCTGTACCGTCCCGGGCCGATGGACTTTATTCCAAAATATATTAAAGGAAAAAACAATCATGACGAAATCACCTATTCCTGTCCGGAGCTGGAACCGATCCTGTCTCCGACCTACGGCTGTATCGTGTATCAGGAGCAGGTTATGCAGATTGTGCGCGACCTCGGCGGCTACACGATGGGACGAAGCGACCTGGTTCGCCGTGCGATGAGCAAGAAAAAGCAGTCTGTCATGGAAAAAGAACGGGCGAATTTCGTTTACGGCAATCCCGAAGAGGGCGTGCCCGGCTGTGTGGCCCGGGGCATTCCGGAAAAGGTCGGTCTGGAAATTTACGCGGAAATGATGGATTTTGCAAAATACGCGTTCAACAAGTCCCACGCCGCATGCTACGCGGTTGTCGCTTACCAGACGGCTTACCTGAAATATTATTATCCGGTGGAATTTATGGCGTCCCTAATGACTTCTGTAATCGATAACCCCGGAAAAGTGGCGGAATACATTCTGGTCTGCCGCCAGATGGGAATCGCGATTCTGCCGCCGGATATCAACGAGGGAGAGCCGGGATTTTCGGTATCGGGAAAATCAATCCGGTACGGACTGACTGCGATCAAGGGTGTAGGACATCCGGTTGCGGACGCGGTGATCGCAGAGCGGAAGCAGCGGGGCGTGTTCAAAAACCTGCAGGATTTTCTATCCAGAATGTCCGATACGGAAGTCAATAAGCGCAACGTGGAAAACTTCATCAAAGCGGGTGCATTCGACAGCCTTGAGGGAACACGCAAGCAGTTTATGAGCGTATTTGTGCAGCTGATGGATCAGAATCAGCAGAATCGGAAAAATAATATGGCGGGACAGCTTTCCTTATTCGATCTGGTGGACGAGTCGGAAAAGAAAAACTATGAAATCCGCTTCCCGGATGTCGGGGAATATTCGAAGGAAATTCTTCTGACCTTTGAAAAAGAAGTGCTCGGTGTGTATGTCAGCGGGCATCCGCTGCAGGAATACGAGCAGCTCTGGCGCAGGAATATTTCTAATACAACGGCAGATTTTATGCTGGATGAGGAGACAAACAGCGTCCATATTCAGGACGGAGCAAAGGCGGTTATCGGCGGAATTATCGAGGAAAAGAAGATCAAATATACCAAAAACGATAAGGTGATGGCGTTTTTACAGGTGGAGGATCTGGTTGGAACGATTGAAGTTATCGTTTTCCCGAAAACCTATGAGCAGTACGGCAGCAAGCTGATGGAGGATGAAAAGGTTCTCCTGCGGGGGCGTGTTTCCGCAGAGGAGGACAAAGACGCGAAGCTGATCTGTGAATCCGTGCAGACGTTTGACGAAATCCCCAAAAAGCTCTGGATTAAGTTTCCGACGATGGAAGCCTATCAGCAGCAGGAAAAAAAGCTGCTTTCGGCAATCGCAGCTTCCGACGGCAAGGATACCGTGGTGATTTATGTGGAAAATCCGCGCGCGATGAAGCAGCTTGGGGCGAATCAGACCGTTCATGGGGACGAGGCGCTTTTAAAGCAGCTGGAAGAGCTGTTTGGAGAAGAAAACGTAAAGCTGATGTAAGTTTCACAAAACCATTGAAAAGAAAGCCCGTTTCGATTAAAATAAAAAATGGTTTTACGGATTTTGAAATCTTAAGATTGAAGTCCAGCCCGCAGCGGCAGACAGGAGGAACAATGGCAGCTAAGATAAAGACAATTGGAGTTCTTACAAGCGGCGGAGATGCGCCGGGTATGAATGCGGCAATCCGTGCGGTTGTTCGGAAAGCGATTTGCAACGGCGTCAAAGTAAAAGGCATTAAAAAAGGCTATCAGGGCCTGTTAAATGAAGAAATCATAGATATGGATGCCCGCAGCGTTTCGGATACCATCCAGAAGGGCGGTACGATTCTGGGAACCGCACGTTGTCTGGAATTTAAGACTGAAGCCGGACAGAAAAAGGGCGCGGAGATCTGCCGCAGACACGGCATCGACGGTCTGGTTGTTATTGGCGGCGACGGCTCTTACAGAGGTGCGCAGGCGATGTCCAGACTTGGGATCAATACGATCGGTCTGCCGGGCACGATCGATCTGGATATTGCATGTACCGAATATACGATCGGTTTCGACACGGCAGTCAATACCGCGATGCAGGCAATCGATAAGGTAAGGGATACTTCATCTTCACATGAACGCTGCAGTATTATCGAGGTAATGGGCAGAAATGCCGGTTATATCGCACTGTGGTGCGGCGTCGGCACCGGCGCGGAGGATATCCTTCTTCCTGAAAAGTACGACTATGACGAGCAGCAGCTGATTAACAATATTATCAACAACCGGAAAAAGGGCAAAACCCACCATCTGATCATCAATGCAGAAGGCATCGGTCATTCTACTTCCATGGCGAAGAGAATTGAAGCAGCAACGGGTGTGGAAACCAGAGCAACCATCCTGGGATACATGCAGCGAGGCGGCAGCCCGACCTGTCTGGATCGTTATTATGCTTCTATCATGGGCGCTTATGCGGCAGACATCCTCTGTGCAGGCAGCTCGAACCGTGTTGTGGCTTACAAACACGGTGAATTTGTAGACTATGATATCGAGGAAGCGCTTGCGATGCAGAAAGAGATTCCCGAATATCATTATCAGGTCAGCAAAGCGCTGGCCACCTGACGATACAGGACGCAAAGGGGCGGCTGCACACGAAACGTGTGTGGCCGTTGTGCGTTTTCATAAAGATCAACGGAGGAACCTGCATGATTACTGCAGCATCCAACAGCCGGATCAAAAGGCTGGTACAATTGAATCAAAAGTCGAAGCTGCGCAGAACGGAGGACGTTTTTCTGGCAGAGGGTGTGAAGATGTTTCTGGAAGCGCCGAGGAAACAGCTGCAGGAGGTCTATGTTTCGGAATCCTTTCTGGAAAAGTGCAGCTGCCGTGAGCATCTGGAAGAGGTTGGCTACGAAGTTGTTTCCGACAGCGTTTTTTCTAAAATATCGGATACCTGCACGCCACAGGGCGTTTTATGCGTGCTGAAACAGTTTCACTATAATATAGAAGAAATGCTGCGGGACAAAGCACCGCTGTTTCTGCTTCTGGAAAATATACAGGACCCCGGCAACCTCGGTACGATGTTGCGAACCGGCGAGGGCGCAGGCGTTTCCGGGATTATCATGAGCAGGGATACAGTCGATTTGTACAACCCGAAGGTTATCCGTTCGACGATGGGCAGCATCTACCGCGTTCCGTTTTATTATGCGGACGATTTTGCGGCGGCGGTTCATCAGGTACAGCAGGCGGGTGTCAGCGTATACGCGGCGCATCTGCGCGGGAAAAATTCCTATGCCTGTCAGGATTACACAAAGGGGACGGCATTTCTGATCGGTAACGAGGGCAACGGCCTGCGGGAAGAGACTGCAGAGCTTGCGGACTGTTACATCCGGATTCCGATGGAGGGCAAAGTGGAGTCGTTAAATGCAGCGGTGGCGTCTTCGATTCTGATGTATGAAGCGCATCGGCAGAGGGCGATTTGAAAGAAGGTCGAAGCTTGAAAAATAACGTTTTTCAAGCTCGAGATTTGTGTCTGCGCGCACTTGACACAAACTCGACATGCGCAAAAAGCGTGCGCAGAAATGAGAGGCACAGATGAAAATCGGTTTTATCGGACTTGGAAATATGGCGCAGGCGATGATTGGAGGAGTTTTGAGAAATCACCTGGCTGTGCCGGAGGAAATTTTCGGTTCTGCAAAAACGGCGGAGACGGAAAGCAAAGTGCATGAAATGTTTGGCATCACGGTGACAGGCGATAACCTGGAAACCGCGCGGCAGGCAGAGCTTTTGATTCTTGCCGTAAAGCCGCAGTTTCTGGAGAAAGTGATCGGACAGATCAGCGACCTTGACCTGACCGGTAAGACGATTCTGAGCATTGCGGCAGGCAAAAGCCTTGCGTGGCTGGAAGAGCAGTTCTGTGCGCCGCTTCCGTTTGTGCGTGCGATGCCAAATACGCCGGCACTGGTCGGGGAAGGCTGTACCGGAGTCTGCTATGGCAGCAGGGTAACTCCTGAGATGAAAGAAAAAACGGCGGCTGTCCTGGACAGTTTCGGCAAGACGGTTGAGCTTCCGGAACGTCTGATGGATGTGCTGACCGGCGTTAGTGGCTGTGCGCCTGCCTGGATTTTTATGCTGATCGAGGCGATGGCAGACGGTGCAGTTGCGGAAGGCATGCCGCGCAGCCAAGCATATGAATGCGCTGCACAGGCTGTGCTCGGCAGCGCGAAACTGATGCTTGAGACCGGAAAGCATCCGGGAGAGTTAAAGGATATGGTCTGCTCCCCGGCAGGCTCCACGATTCAGTCGGTACGCGTTTTAGAGGAAAAAGGATTCCGCGGCGCAGTGACCGATGCGGTCATCACTGCGGTGGAAAAGTCCAGAAGCCTGTAAAATAGTTTGTTACAAAAATGTTAAAAACAGGAATAAAGGAAGATCTGATGGAAAAAATAATCCCGTCAGGTCTTCTTTTTTTGATAAAAAATCGAAAAAACCGCAGAAAATGGCTGTCCTTTTTATGAAAAGAGAATTTACTATGTTAAAGCGGCATTTGTTGAAAACTTTGAAAAATAGTAAGAAAAAGGCGATGATTTCGGAGGTTTGTTGTAAAAATATCACAATATAAGAAAAACCTTTGTGGGGAACTAACGGAAATTTGTGGTTCCGGGCGAACGACTTGACATTTGATTGTAATATTGCTATCATATCATGCGTAACAATTGTTAATAAGTTTGTAACAATTGAAACAGCTCTGTAACAAGGAGCGTCCCACAAAAGCTCCTGAATTTCACCGGCAGAATGGCTGGGGAAGCAGAGTAAGATTTATGGAGGTAAGAATGAACGGAAAAGGCAGAAAGTTGTTTCGTTGTGCAGTCGGCATTTTAACATCTGTTATGATGATGGGTGCATATACGACAACCGCTATGGCAAGTGGTATCGGTGTCATTGATGCGAAAGACATGCTGGACATTCATGCAGAAGCAAATACAGCGTCTGCGGTGATTGGTCAGGTCATGGAGGACGGTCATGTGGCAATCCTAACAAAGTACAACGACTGGGTGCAGATCCAGGCGGGAGAAATTGCAGGATGGGTACCGGCTGAAAATCTGGTCGAGACAGAGATTTCCAACGAAGAGGCTGTTGCAGCC
>ULWV01059384.1_pt1 | contig 16664 bp, 10 predicted proteins | sample 1960651 | NCBI WGS metagenome assembly ULWV01 (sample SAMEA4835820, study PRJEB28245) | human gut metagenome | biome: gut microbiome; material: fecal sample | place: Denmark | collected 2008
ATCAGACACCCCAACTGGAATACTCAACAATTTCATCTCTATTGCTCCTCCTCCCTTGGCTTTGCACAGATTTTTCAGTGTTTCTACATTATCTCACATAAAAAGAAAAGGTCATCAAAAAATGACCTAATTCTCTGATATCAGCTCCTATACATCCATGCTTTATGGTTTCACTGACACATTAAAATCAAAACTGTCTGATAACAAATAGTTTGAACAATTCTTTTCTCATTGAATTCTGGATATTATACCATAAAAATATATAAATGTCACTATACATCCTTTTCTGCTATCTTGCCTCCATTCAAAGTACCTATTTGTCAATTTTTTCGTTCCCATACACTCCCAGTTCTCTCTCCAGATCCCTTATCATTCTCCCAAGTGGCATTGTTTTCATTCTCTCTGGTGTGATTTCATCACCAAAAATCAACTTCTTAACTTCCGCTCTTGTTAAACTGTTATCTCCCAATACACTTTTAAATTCATCCAACTGCGACGCATTATATGCCTGAGCTTTTTCCGCAATTTCTTTAATTTCAATTTCATGTACCTGATATGCTTCCTGTATTTTTAATTCCCAAATGTTATTCTTAGCTCTGTTTTCAGCATGTATTTCAACGAATCCGGGAGTAGTTTCCAAATCAGGAAATTTAAACTGTATTTCATCATCCCAGTTAATACTACTGTCGAAAGGCGAAGCAAAAATCTTTTTATTGGCACGCTTCACGAGATTACACGTTCCACATACAGGTACCAGATTATATAGACTCAGAGCAAAAAAAGGATATAATGACTTTGGATAAAAATGATCCAACTGTGCACCAGCCGAAAGCTTTGAGCGACTATTTATGTAATCTCTGTTACAATAAGGACATACTGTAATCTTTGCTGCGTGCACAATCCTAACATTTACTTTTTTATCTCCTGCTATTGTCTGTGTTACCTTGGAAAATTTTTCACAATACTTTTTATATTTTTCTTTTATTTCCCGTTTTCCGTTTGCATTCAAAGGAAAGCATTCCTGTAACATTGGGTTCTCATCCTGTTTTATATATTCATAAACACGTTTTAGTTCACTGTATGGTGCTAATACCAATTGCTTAAAGTCCTGCCCTGTCACGAAAAAATCCAGCGGAAAAAACTTTTTGCATCCATTTACAATCTCTGTTTTCTCTGCCTTGCTAAATTGTTTCTCAACACTGAAATAAAATATTTCTTCAATCTTTGTCCCATATGGTTCAATCGATACCAACCTCTATTCTTCTCCCCTTATTCTTTTTATTTGTTCATCAATCATCCGTCTTTGTCTTTCTAATTCCTGTATCTTCCATTCTTTTGTGCTCTGCCTTGCTTCCTGCCATTCATCCAGCAGCTTTTTTAATCTGATACGATAAATTGGTTCTCCAATCTTTCCGATCAGAAAATTCAGCACTTCATAGGCATCGTCTGTTTCGTTTAGATATTCTACAAGTTTTGAATTTTTACCAGACTTTTCTTTCTCTTTATTTGAGAGAAAACAACTGATATCATTTATCAACTGTCTGCTGTATTCTCCAATCGTATAATTCATAAAAAAGTTTTTTGTTAAAAGCATATGGATATTCTGTCCAAATGTCTCGTCTCCTATATTCTGTCCATCGTCTATATACTTTACATCTTCCCGTAAAACATCCGAAATTATGAAAGGTGAATTGGTTGTCAAAATAACTTGAACTAATGAATCCTGTTCATTTTTCTGAATCATCTGCAACAATGTCATTAAATACTCCCGCTGCCATTCCGGATGATAATACAGTTCTCCTTCGTCTATAAAAATAAGTGCTGCTTCGCCTTCCAGTAATGCTTCATCTCCAGTAAAAAAATCTTCTTTCAAATATTCATTGATTTGTCTTCCAACCTTTCGATATCCAGCTATAAACCAATATAATCTCGCTAAAAAAACAAGTTTCGAATACTGTCCTGACGAAAGATATCTTAATGCCACTTCTGGTTTTCCTGCATACTTTTCAAGTATTCTCTTTAAATTTTCCTGATCTGCATACATCTCTTTAAGTTCAATATCTTCTAATTGTTCACCATTTAAAACATTATAAATAAAGAATTTTTTGTCACTTGAAATATCCAGATATGCCTCAATCTCGCTTGTCGGTATACTATAAAAAAGAACTATCTGGTAACACAATTCTTTATTTGTCACTTTTTCATCAAATATCAAATTCCGTTCCTTCTGATTTTCTATACTTAAAGCTATTTTCCTCTTTTCAATCAGGCTTGAAGCCTCTGAGAAATCACATTGTCTGAATCCATTCAAAGCCTTTGAAATCTGTATTTCTATTACACTTTTCTTTGTATATTCCCCTTTATCAGACCAGATTGCCTCATTCGTTCTAATCTGCTGTGAAAAATATGCTACTTTACACATATCATTTTCACTGCCCCAGACTCTTTTCTGATATGGTTCTACCTCGCCTGTACATATTTTTATTTCTTTCGTGTTAGATAAAAAATAATGCTTCTCACCAAAATTAAAGATAACAAAAAAACGTGTTCCTGTATCTAAAATTTCATATTTTTCATAATCACTTTCCTCAACATATCCTTCGGTACACGCAATTGATGATTCATCTATTATCTTAATCAGTTTAAAAAATGTTTCCCTCAAAAAATCAATGATACTTGTTTTTCCCGTTCCATTTTTCCCAACGATACAAGATAGAGAATATATCTCTTCCCCATAAAAATGAGGGAACACATTTTCATTCTTTTTTGTGTCTTTTAATTGTTTTTCTCCTAATTGCAGCGTAAAAAGGTGATCCAGATCAAATATCTGCTGCGTGATTCCTCTATAATTCTCCAGATATAGCAGAGAAAATAGCATTGGTCTATATTTTAACTTACCAAAAGAAGTGTCCTCTGGCACCCCTTTTACCATTTTTTCTATGCTTGCTCCTATTTCTCTTTCTTTGTATTTCTGCAGCCTCCAGTCATTTTTCTGGAAAGCAAATTTCATAAAAAGCTTATTCTTACTTTTTATTTGTATATTTCCGGATTCTAACACTATCTGAAATCGTAACTGATTATCCTGAAAGAAAGACCGGTGATCCAGCACATCATTCGTCCAATATGCTTCCGGTTCTTTAAATACTTTTATTTTCTTTTCCTCTAATGCCAAATCTAATGTATTATATTCCTGTCTTCCTTCTCCGTTTTGAAGCAGCTTATAATTAATTAAATTCGCAATCATTAGCGAATCCAGATAAAAGAACTTTAACTCAGACTGTTTTTTCTCTGTTAACGTTGCGTTCATAATAATTGTTGTGATCTGATGCCGATATATTTCGTTATTCAATATCAAAAACAGCCTATACTGTTTTAAAAGCGTCTCCACAAGTCCTTCCGGCAAATTTTCTATATAGGAAACTATTAAATTTATTCCATTGTAAGCATAACCAAAATCCTGTGGTGTTCCTGCATTGCTGATATGCGAATACAATGCTTCTGCGATTTTCTCATAGTATTTCTCTAAGTCCATATCTTTCGGATAATACTTACATAATAATACGATTGCTTCCTCATTATCTTGAAATTTTCCATAGAATTTTGCATAAAATTCCACAAGACCAAGATAAATAAATTGCCAGGCCTCATTTATACTCCAATTTTCATCAAGCTTTTTCTTTTCTGTCTCCTGAATATGATATGCAGCCCACGCAATATGTCTCTGAGACAATAACTTTATAACAGTGTCCCTATCTTCTTTGAAAAATATTTCATTTGCTTTCAAAAGTATCCCAAGTGCCTCTACAGCAAATGCTCTTACACAATTCTCATAGTCATCTGTTACATAATTTTTCTCATGCTCTTTCTCTATCTGCACTTCGTTAATTTTTAACACGGTATATAAAAAGCGTAATATATCACTATTGGTCTTATATTCATCTGCATTCCAATGTTCCATCCCTTGTAAACCTTTATCGGCAAATTTTTGGAATAATTTTTCAAATTCTTGTATATTATTTATCATAATGTGTTCATTCTTTTTCTATTGTAGTTTAACGTTAACTTGACTGCTTTTTCTTCACCATGCTCTTTGTTAGCATGTAACCTATGAAATAATATCTTCTCTTAAAAGTCCTTTTCCTCTAATTCACACAGGGCAATCCCACGTCCGCATAGCTTATATTTGAGCAGCTTGCTAATGCGTTCATCACATGTAGCAAAAAATAATTGCTCCATCGTAGCTTTCGATGACATCTGATACTTGAGTAAATCCATGAATGCAAGCATATTCACATCATCCATACAGGCCGTTAAATCATCTATGAAATAGATTTTCATCTTTTCCCGATCATTTCTTGCATTAATACCAGCGAAAAAGTGAGCCAGCATAAAAACACTTATCTGTCCATTGCTTAAAATATTCACAATATTTTTGTCGTTTTCATCAACCAACGAAATTCCTTCGTTTTTCTGCACAATTCTGATTTCATTAACAGAATTGAATCTTATCAGTTTATTATAAAATTTACAAAGAGCAGGTCCAACCTTTTCGTACTCGTCTTTTGACAAAGTTTCTACAACTTTTCTGATATTCTCTGCTCTCTGTAATGCTTTATCTCTCAGTTTTTCAAGTTTTTCTATTTCTGTGTCAAGCTTTTTATTTTTATTATATTCCTCCTCTAGCTTCTGCTTCAAATCAGATAAAGTCTGATTTGCCAAAATACTATTGATCGCATTCAACTTTGACACAAACATATCATAAGAGAAATTAGAAACCTCAATAGATTTTGTATTAAGATTTTTCACTTTTTCGTTTGTCTGCTGAACTGTCTCATTTTCAAACTCATAACCTAAAACTGTTAAAATCTTCTGATAGGAGTCTCTCAATTCCTGCTCTTTGTTTTCCTCTAAAAGAGCTGTTTCCACATCATTCAGTAATTCGGTCGCTTTTTTTTCAGTCAATTCTTCTGCCTTGATGTCTTTTCCTGTTTCCTGTAATTTTCTGATTGAAGCAAAATATGGCTGTATCTGGTTCTGTAACTCTTTTAAACTGCTAATCTCAGTCTCTAATTTTTTTCTTTCTGTCTCCACTACTGTTTTTGTGTAATTAATAATTTTCTGGTAAAAAGCATCTATTTCTGCCTGTAATGAGGTCTTTTCCTCTTCTTTTTCCCTAACAGCATCTCCGTTTTGTCTGACGTAATTATCTGCCTCCTTAAGAATAAACTCCACATCCATAGTAGCAAATGCTTCTGAGCCACAAATTGGACACCGGATGCTGCCATTCTCCCTGACAGCAGTATCTCTGTATTCAATTACAACCTGTTTATTTACCGAAAGGGAAGACAATAACTGCAACATCTTATTGTTATTAGTAAGCAGCTCAATCTCGTTAGAAAGTTTCTTTACTGACTGTTCTTTTTCATTAATTATAGTCTTATCTGCCTCAAAATCTGACTGTGTAAAACCTTCTACTTTCAATGCAATCACGGATTCTCCATCTCGAAGAATTGTATCTTTCGCAAGTGACAAGTTCTCCAATTTTTTTAGTTTGTCTTCAAGTTCTGTAATTGTATCAGCATTTTTTCCAAGTCCAGCTTTCACTGCCCGCTGAATCGCCGCAACGTTCTGCCCCAAATAAGAAACTATCTCTTGCATTATAGACTTTTGGTTTTTTAATGTCTCATTCTCTACAATTTTCGAAAGACTTTCATTGGCTATCTCATATCCACAATTTGACAATTCTTCTCTCTGCTCAGTTAGTTCTTCCTTGCTCAGTTTCACAATATCTATCTTTTCATTTGGATAAAAGATAATCTCCGGATAGGGAACTTGCTTCGTATCACGCAAGGCATTTTCCAACTGCTCATCATGATTCTTAATTACCTCTTGTGATACCTTCTGTTTTTTCTTATCCTCAATATACCGTTCCACATCCTTCGCAAAAATATCTAAATTCTCCGCAATCTGTTTCTGCTCGTCATAGTTCGTAATAAATTCATCAAAGATATCCTTCAAATCCTTCCTCTTTTTGTTTTGCACATTAAGAGACTTCTGAATATCACAAAAATGATAATTATAAAAACTATCCCCTACATATTTTTGAATAAATTCTTTCGCTGCTTTTTCATCGTTGTTGATCGTTACCTTCGATTCCTTTGGATCTAATTCATCACTTGCCTGTTCCCTACAAAGAATCTTTTCCCCTTCATCATCAACTAACCAGAGAAATACCCTGACTTTCTTCTCTTTTCCGGCATCACAATTCTTTAAAATGCCTCCGTTGTTCATTTTACGTTCGACATCATTGGTGCTTCTGGTGTCAAATGCAATTTTTAATCTTCCTATACTTCCTGTCAAACACCACTCAATAGCATCAACCACTGTCGTTTTACCCACCCCATTCGCAGCTGATAGAAGCACAACCGATTTGTCATTAAAATCAATTGTTTTATCACGAAATACTCTAAAATTTATCATTCTGATTTTTCGAATAATCATCTCTCCAACCACTCCTTAATCTTCTCATAATCCTGCATAGCAAAAGACTTGTCCAAAACACCTTCTTTTTCTCTTTTGGTTACCTTTTTTTGCTTCTTTTCCAATAATGTCAACAATCCCTCATCTTCCGGAAGCAGCTGTCTCAACTGCCTTATCTGCTTTTCATCCGGTGCAAATGCATCTACCGGAATCATATGGAATGGTAATTCAATTGCTTCTTTATCATCAATTAAGATTTTCTCCTCATCTGACATATCCCCTTTTATGATGATTTTTCTTGATATTAACAAATTACCTTCCCTGCTCTTATCTGGGGAATCTCCTGAATATACAATCAATTGAACAATATTATACTTCAACTTATGAATTGCTTCTGATCTTCCATTAATAATCGTAAACACACGAATCCGGTCATCCCACTCATTACATAAAGCATTGATTTCCTTCAAATCTCCATTCAGTAGGAAAAAAAGTTCATCCCGCTGCTCGCTGATAAAAATACTTAATAATTCTTCTGGTTTTTGATTTAAATCAAAAATATCTTCCAAATCAATTTCAAATTCAGAAGCACTGTCCTCAACAAGAATATCCTTATAACCATTTTTTCTAAACTCTTCCTGTAAAATCATAACGTTTGCTCCTTAATACATTTCTCTGTAAAAATACAATCGCTGCAGGTTTCCGGTTCGTGCCACTCCCCTTCATCAATCTTTATACAATCCATGCACTCAATGTAAAAGTCTTCTTTTCCAAGATCCACAACTGTAGCTTCTTCATTTACATTTGCTGTACTATAATTGTAAAAGTTTTTCCCTGGTTTGAGTTTGCATGTTTCAAGAAACCACTTTTCAGGTTTTAACGGCAGCTTTATCATACGTCCTACAATCTTGCGTTTTATACCATTAAGTTCTGATCCAGCCTGGGGAAGAATCACGCTATGCGCTGCATATTTATCTTCATGAAAATTCAGACAAACATAGTCAGTTATATCCTGAACTACATAATAAACCGGATCAAATAATTCTAAAGAAGCAGGAATCTGTTTTTCATCAGTAATCTTCTCCTGGCATATATTTAGCATAATCTTCCATAAATACCCAAGAAAAACAAGAAATCCTGTTTTACTTGCTGCCATACTTACCAGTTTATTATTTACAGGTGCTCCCCTGTATTTCTCAACGTTGCAAGCTTCCTCTATGCTAAATGTATTTAATAACTGATACTGTCCTTCCTCCGTCTTGCCAATGTCATTTATCCATTTTATCGTATTCTGGTATATCAAGTACAACATATGCATCTGTAACTTTGAAAGATCATTGTAACGAATAATCTCACTATACCTTTCACAAACAATACTTACCAGATAACTTATAATTGTCTGCTCTGATTCTTTCTCCACAGATTTTTTCATATATTGATCAAAATCCTTTTTATCCACCTTTATCTCATTAAAGCAGGACTTATCTGACATATAGCGCTGCTGTATGTATATAATTGCAAGACCTAGCAGAATCATCTGCCAATTTTCATCTTTCCCGCTCTTATCAGTATTCGGATAAGCTTTAACCAATGCTTCCAGTAACTCCTTTTTGTACTGATTGATATCGGATTTATCGCAAATATGATACTTTGTAACGAACTCTTGAAGAGATTCTTCCGATGCCATTGCTGTAAAAAGACTTTCCTTCTGAGTATCTTTTTTATTCGATGTATAAACATTGTTCCTTAGCCATCTTTCCGAATTCTCAGTATCGTCATAAACAACTGATTTTTTTAATTTATTTTCAAGACCAATATACTCTTTCATCTGATCCAGCGTTGGGATTTTAACTTCTGTTTTTCCATGAACATACAGACTCGGAATCGGTTTCAAATTACTATGAAGCATCTGCAAACGCAGAAACTGATAATAAAGATCTGTCGAAATATCTTTCATCTTCAAATCTGATTTTGGATAATACTTCACTTGAATATACTCAAATGTGCCATCCTTAAAAAATACATCTACGTCCTCCAGATACTCCGAGCAGACATACTCTACTTTATCTTGAAGGAGACACATGATTGTAACATAATCCTGAAACAAAAATCCTCTGATTTTACTGGCAGCATCCCTATCCTTATCGCCATCATACATAAAGTCCAATTTATCTAATTCCGTTTTTGTAAACGCACTCAAAATCAATCCCACCTTTTACCATTCTTACATACTAACCTTCTACGATGTTCTATTACCTTTAAATTTTATGCCTTTTCTTCCATTTAATCAATTCGATATGATGTAATTCGTTTTTATATTAAACTTCTTTTGTAGTTTAATTATCTTATATTCAAGGGCTTCTTCCAGAAGCCATCGTCATCAGCTTTTTCTTTCAAACGTAAATCATCATATCCCTTATAAATATTTTCACAAACACAATTTACCAAATACACAATTTAATAAGTAAATTTTTTTACAAATTCTTTTTCTAACACTTGCGGCGTATAGACATACGCCTCTTTAAAAATATATTTCTCTAATTTTTTCATATACTCCGGTTGAAACTTTTCTCCCGCTAAAATACATTTACGAATTTTATCCACATCAACTATATTTTTTTCTTCACTTACCACCAAAATATATACAACATCAAACAAACTCACTTTTATAATCAAGGTATTTCACTATTTTACTAAAATCTGCTCTTCCTTCAAGATAATCTTTCGGTCTAATACAGATTATTAATTTTCTTGCAATTTTATCATCAGCACATACAAATCGATTGATTGTATCTTCAACAACATTTTCTATTGTGGCTTCACGAATTGCTGCTTTGCCAGTTCCTATTAATGGCATTGCCAAATCATCATAATGTCCTATGGAGTTAATTGCTTTAAATAATCCATCAAAAGCGGTCTCAACATTATTATATGCTTGATTTACAGGTTTTCCATATTGGTTTACATCATTTATGGCAACGAAATAAAAGTGTTTTTTATCAAAATCCACCTTTGCAACTGTTCCAAGCGGATATTTCATTACATCACCCCAAATATCAGATTCCTCTTGACCTTTAATTTTCTGCTGTGACAAACTGGCAAAAATCATTCTATCCAGTTCTTGAAAATTATCTTTAAAATATTTTAATTGAAATGCCCCCTGTACGCTCTCCGAACTAATATAATCATCTTTCATTATCGTTCTAAAATACGTATTAGTAGGAATAACATAACTTAATGCATTCGCAGAAAACAAATCAGCAACCTTTACTTCAATTTGCAAATCATTATCACGCATCGTTCTCTTATATACTGTTTTTTCATGATTATGTACCAGTGATGCTAAAAATCCTATTAATATTAATGCCCACCAAAACTTCTTACACAACAATTCAAATGCGTCAATTGACATCATATCTTTTATAAGAACTGCGAATGCAAAAACAGATGAGATATAACCTATCGCACATTTTCACTCCTTATTCATATCCTATCGCCATTAACATCATCATTGCCAGAACACAAATGATAAACGGAATATTTGCCTGTGCAATACACAAGTTTGCCGCTTTTAACAAAAAATTCATATTCCCGCAATATCTTCTAACTTTTTAACATTGCGCCTCGTTCTTTCATGTTTACTTAAAATTCTCATTTATCGGCGTATTGTCCGTTTTTACAAACTTGAATATTTCTTTCTCAATATTTTCTTCTACGATTGGTCTCCCATATAATTTGATCAAGTTGACAACTTTCTGTTCATAATCAGATGCATCATAATAGTAAATCACAATCTGCTTTGAATTTAAATTCAACCGCCCCTGTTCATCTGTTTTACCGATTATATACCGCAATATATCTTCATCTGTTTCATCTAAAGAATGACCATAAATATGTAACTTATATTCTTCTTTTACATTTCTCCCTCTATCATTTCGAATATAACTGTTTATAAAATTTTTATAACTAACTCCAGATGCTTTTTGTATCCGCTGAAAATATTTTACAAAATAGATAAAATCCATATCTTGCTGTTCATTAACTCCAAGTACCATATTATTCTTTCCAAAATTCAAATCTTCCCTTATTTTTCCATGAATATGATGAACATTTTCTTCTTTTATTCCATATAATTTTTCAGTCAATGTATAATTGAAGCTTATTACATACTTCGGATTTATCCTTCTAATCTGATCAATAATAGGAACATTTGTTTCTTTGTATACAAATTCATGTAAATATATTTCAAAAGCCAAAATAAATTCATCAAATGATTTTCTTAATGAATTAAGTATTTTCTTTTTTAAAATTCCATATTGTTTCGAACTGTATTGCTGTTGTACCACTATAGATTTATAATCAAATTTAAAATATGTGCTCCATAATTCACTTGTATTTATCTCGCCATTATTAAATTCCTCTTTTGGAATACATATTTCCGCCTCCGATTTTCCATGTGTCATTACCGAATATCTAGTCTGACTAAATACTTTTCCGAATAATTTCATTACTGGATATATTTCTCGTTCAAAATCTATCCATCCATCAATCTCAGCCTCGCATTTACGGTAATACTGTATCCAAGCATTTCTTTCAATTATTTTGTCAAATAATTGTATCTTTGCATCATCCATTGCACTGACATTTTTCAGATATTTACCAAGACTTTCACTTTCATTTATACCATTTCCATCCCTGATACTACGATACATTGTAGAAATAGACGTCCAGTTCTTAATAACATACAAAAAATCATTATAACTTGTGTGCAATCCATGAGCCAGGTCGAATCCATTTCCTATCAATAAAATATCTCCCATAGTTTTTCCTTTCGCTTATGTAATGTAATTAATTTTCAAATCTAAAAAACACCGACAGCATTTTGCGGACACGAAAGCCCCAGCATTCGGATATAACACTCCTCTTGTTAATAAAATATTACTGCTTAGTATTCTTTTCATATAAAAACAAACTTTTTCAATACAGTAATTTTATTTCTTTCATCTTTTCATTTACATATTCCAAGTTTTCTTCCAATAATTTTAATTCATCATAATCCTCTACATTTTCAATCATTTTTTCTTGATATTTTATTTTTTTATTAAGTGCCCAACTCTGTTCTTCCAATATTCCAAATGCTATTTCAAAACACTTATTTATATCTTTTCTATATTTTTTCCTGTCCTTTTTTCTATATTGTTCTGCTTTATCTATAAAGTCATCTGCTATTTTAGTTTTTTCCTGGTATGGTTCATTATATGTATAGTTGATCATTCTTATTTCATTTGTGTAAACTTTCAAGTCCACTCCTTTATTCATCATATACATAATAATGCTAAACATCATTATGTATATGATGAAACAAATCACATACCCCCATTCATCAGCTATATTTCTCATTTTTTTCGCCACTATTTGCTCACTATGTGTGTCTTTATCAACTGTAGGCAATTCCTTTTTCTCCGATACAAATTCCACTTTTTTTCCAGTTTCCTTTTCAACAGAGTATCTTAAACTTTCAAACAAATCCATTTTTTGTTCCGTATATATATATATTTTGTCATTATCTTCGCTAAACAACATATTCTGTACCGCTACATTAGGTGCATAAATACTTAAAGCTACATAATTTATTCCAAGTGCTCCCACAAAGCAAAAAAGTTCAAAAAATGTTCTCACAAAAATTGCTATTTTTCTTCGCCTCATGTTCATTAATGTAACTTTACTTTTTTCTATCTCATCCATGTTAATACGTACAAGCAATATACATGCTGTACACATTAAAATTACCGTCATTATACCACCAAAAATAAACATTATATTCTTGATATTAAAAATAAAATAGAAATAGCTTATATATATAAAACTTATCACAAGATCCATAACAAGCGTCCAAACTATCAGAACCGTCACATTCATTTTTAGTCTTTGCTTCTGATTTCCTTTATTTTTAGCCAAAGTCAGATATTGAATCAAAATCTGTTTATTTTTTTCAAACTCTGTTTCTGTACTACTCCTTTTAATATCTTCTATTATTTTCCATATATGACCATCATATATATAATCATATTGATTGTGCTTTCCGCATAAATCCAGTACACATTCCAACTCTAACAAATACTTTTCTATATTTCTGCTTCCATACCCTCCAAACCTTGTTTTTACTATTTCTTCTGATATATATGCTATTTTCTTATCTCTTGCTTGATCTTTTTTTATATTATAATTAAGAATCCACTTATCTAAATAATTAAATAAAACATTAACCCCTGTTGTAATTATTGCAACAACAAGTGGATTCTCTAGTATTATTAAAACTTTTTCCATTCTATTCTACCTTTCTTTATCTAATTTAATCCTCACTTAACCTTTTCTCCGCCGTTTTGCAAAAACCCGGTAATACTCTTCATTCTTATCATCCTTATAGCTTGAAATATATCCCCTTTGCTTCATTCTGTCCAACAGCAATTTATTTGTAGAAGTTACTGATATCAATGGATTTTTTCCGTTCATAATTTTCAAATACCCTATCCACTTATGCTTTCTGAATATAATTACTAACTGTTCTTCCGAAAGCAGCTCCAAATGATCCGCAAGCAGAATTTTATACTCATTTTCTGTAAGCTGTAATGTATTATTTTCAATAACTGTCAGAAAAAGTTTCAATGACATTCTTTTATGTCCGCCTATTATCCCTTTTATATCATCCAATGCAAGTTGTTCCCTGAAATTTTGAATTTCTTGCATCTGATACTCATTTTCAAGCAGATAATCTTCATCCTCTTTATCATAATTATGTTCCAATAAATAGGAAATCAATTTTTCAGAATACTTATCGTTTTGTACACTTACGGCTTCATCTGTAAATGAAAGAAGTGAAATTTTAATATCATCTGATATGTCACACTCCAGTACACATAAACATTCATCCAAATCAAAGTTATCTTCCGTTATAACTTTCTCTACATATTTTTTTGCATTACATTGAATAAAATAAGAAACATGTCTTGGATATGCCTTCCTCATCACTTCTAACGTTTCTTTTGTCATTTTGATAATTCCTGCTGAAATGAGAAGGCTTACTCGCGTATTTGGTAACGTATTATCTAATCCTGTACACCAAATTCTGCATAAACTTAACAGAAACGATTTGTATTTTTCATCTGAAAGCATTTCATCCTTTGCAATTTTTAAAAACAATGAATTACTTCTTTCATCCCCTTTGTTCTGAAGCTGTTTACGTTCTGAATCTTTTAATGCAATTTGCTGTGTTGGGAAATCGTTCATATAACTTATCAACATATCCTCTTTTTCTGGTTCTGTAACCTCACACCACATCATATAGTATTCAACTATATTTTTTGTTAAAAATGCAAGTTTCTTTTTCTTTATAAGCAGATTTACTTTGTCAATACTTGTTATACATTCCAGATTTTCAACTGTATTCTGCATATGATCACAAATCAACTCTGTCCATGTAATATCCGCCATCTGTATTAACTTTGAAAGATGCTCTGAACTATCTATGAACACAATATTTTGTTGTTTGATCATCTCCATGAAATCATCAATATTCTCTTCCACATACGCATGTACTGCCGACACTTTACCTTCTATAGCATCTGCCTCTGATAATGAATTTAAATATCCTATATCATCAGGATTTAATCCATATTTTTTCTGTAATACAAGATTCAACATGTTTTTATTAATCTGGTACAAATTATTTTCATATATTGCATCAAAAATTTCTGACTGCGCATGCATTTTTATATGAAAGTTTTCATTTTTTATATGAAAAAATTCATAAAATTTCACCATATTTTGGATTGCCTCTTTGCGTTCATCTTCTGTCAATCCATCTTCTCTCATAACATTTTCATATAACGTATCTTCTCTAAAATACACTTCAAATTCTTCTTCCAACCATTCAATCTTAGTTAACACTTTTCTGGAATCTGAATATAATATGGCTGCTGCAACAAATAAATCTAATCCCTCTATTGTGTGCATACAATGTAAGCAGTCTCCAATAAATTGTGGATTTTTCTCTGCAATGTTTGGAACCCACTTTTTTCTCTTAATCAAAGATTTTTCTGAAAACTTTTGAATAAATTCATATACCCTATTTTGTACGATTGCGTCAACCATTGCATTTTGTAATTGCTCATCACCATTTACCATTACGTATGCAAATAGCTTAAAATTCAAAGTATTCTCCCTACGCAATTCATCCGCACTAAGACTTTCTAATATCGCAGTGGCATTCTCAATTTCATAGTCATACGGAATCTCTACACCGTCTAATACCGCTCTTATATAACGTTTATCTCCCTGCTTTACATCCTTCCCATGGAATACTGCAACCAAATCTCCATAACTTTCATCAATAGCTCCCGTTGCAAGAAAAAACTGAATTACCCCCTTGTAATCACTTGCATCTATTTTTTCAAATAAAGTTTTATTTACCTCCTGAATCTTTGTATAGAGTTCTTCGTATCCATATTTTCTTATAAACTGTTGTACTGTGAATCTGGAAATTTCTCTTTTTTCTTCCTGCAATTCTTTTATCTGTTCAATATAAAAATGTTCCTTTCCTTTCCACCATTCCTTTTTTTTAAGAACTTTTTCTAAATGTTTCTGATACTCTAAATTCTGTTCCATTCTTTTTATAGCCTTATTCACACTATCTGCTGCGTCTAAAAAACTATAACTATAACTATATCTATTATTATCACGTACTTTAACCTCATTTGCATTATTAATAATATCTGTTACAAAAGCTATCCTATCAGGATAATCTGCTTCCGTTTTATTATTATAATAGTAAATCTCGCTTATCGGAAAATACATTGCCTTGACTTCATTTTCATTTTCCAAATATTCCTTTTCGAATTCTTGTTTTTCTTCCACAACCTTTTTATCAATTTGTCTTATCTGTTCATCAATCAACTTTACTCTTGAATTAACACATTGTTCTTTTACATGAAATACTTCCGCTATAAAACCACGGTTATTTTGTAACAAAATATAGTCTGAAGGAAAAATATTTTTATATACAACTAACGCAAAGATTTTTTTCTTCGTTTTTCCGACACTGATTTTTCTTAAATTTTTCTCATAAATGAGAAATTCATTATAAATATTATTTACTAAACGCATCTCATCCACATAAAGTGACAACTGTTTAAAGAACCGTCTTTCTTTTTCCAATTCTGTTCCCTCAAATAATGTCATAAAAATTTCATAGGAATTGGCACAATTTACCACCGGAAGAATTGGAATTATAAAATCAAAAAACTTTGTCCTATCCTTTTGCTCAAACATATCATCCCTGATTAAATATATGAAACGAATTATCTTCTTTGTATTATGATTGCAAATCATGTTTATCTCTCTCAATTTTTGAAAAATAAGTCTCGAATCATAACGATCTATATCTTCAAATACAATAATATCCTCCTCTGCTTTACACAACATATATTTAATCTCATCCATATATTTGTCAAAATAGGATTCTTTACCCTCTTCTTCAAATAATTCAATTTCGTTGTCTTTTATACAAACTTTCCGAAAAAATCGATGCTTTATCTGTGCATTTACAATATACCAAATCGTCACAAACACACATACAGCCTCTGCACATACGACAGCCACAAACAATCTGCTTGTTGTCATTATGTTTTTGATAATATTTAACACCTCATCCTTTGAAACTATCTTTGTGATAACCACATAGCTTTTCAGATACAATGTGCAACTTATTAAAATAAAAATGAATACACTCCATAAAGTCACACTTACCCAATTTGGGGTCTTTTTCATTCTGATACTGCTGTCTTTGAGTTTTTCCGGACCTATTTTATGTGCAAGCTGATTTATGATTTTACTTTCAAGCTGTGCTTCTAACTCCACTTTATTTTCTTCTTTATTTTCAAAATGAGTTAATGATATATGTAAGAATCTTTTTTTATTATTCCTTTTAAGCTTATATGTCTCTATAATGCTGCTCTTTCCTGCGCCATATGAGCCTGTTACTGCAATATTCTTTATTTTGGAATTCGATAATGCATAATCTAACGCCTCTTCGTATACTTCAATTGAATTAATATCATCCTTTGGTCCTAAATATTTAAAATCAAATACTTCTTTCTACTACAATATATTTATGGTTAATATCCCTT
>ULWV01041818.1_pt1 | contig 16432 bp, 19 predicted proteins | sample 1960651 | NCBI WGS metagenome assembly ULWV01 (sample SAMEA4835820, study PRJEB28245) | human gut metagenome | biome: gut microbiome; material: fecal sample | place: Denmark | collected 2008
TCTTATGGACGTTGTCAGAAAGCTAAGAGATTTTAGGATTAAAGTCTTTTAGCTTTTTTTGTTGAATCGTTGAAAAGTCCTTGCAATCCAATAAAGGGTTGTGATATAATTCCAAAGTATGCTTAAAAAAAGAGAAATAGGGAATGGTGAAATATAAATGGCAAAAGGTTATTATGATATTCATTGTCATATTCTTCCACATGTAGATGACGGTTCACGCTCAACTGCCATGTCAAAGGATATGTTAAGAATTGCATATGCAAATGGTATCCGTCATATAATTTTAACCCCTCATTATATGATCGGACGTTTTGAAAAGGGGCGGGATGAAATATATGACCAGTACAGGCTGTTTCTGGCCAAAGTGCAGGACGAATTTCCAGATATAGAATTCATGTTGGGAAGAGAAATCTTTTTTGGCGAGGATATTGCGGAACTGCTTCAGGAAAATGTTGTCAGCACCCTGAACGATACGGACTATGCATTGATTGAATTTCACCCGACAGCAACGGCAGACTATATTGCACAGAGTCTTTATAAAGTTGAGAATGCTGGTTATACCCCTGTTCTTGCTCACATCGAGAGATATCCGGACCTGTTTAAGAATATTAAGATGATTGAACAGATTATAGAGGGCGGGGCATATATCCAGGTCAATGCATCCAGTGTGGAAGGCAGGCTTGGCGGCGGTGTAAAACGTCAGATCATTAAAATGATGAAAAAGGGTTTAGTGCATTTTGTGGCAACAGATGCCCATTCCAATCGTTCAAGAGCACCGCAGTTAGAGGAATGTATCAGATATATTGAGAAAAAGCTGGGAAGCGACTATGTAAAGAAGCTTTTTATCGATAATCCGGAGAAAATGGTGCATAACGAATATATTTAATGTAAAGAATGGAAAGGAAAGAGGTTACAGATGGAAACGAACGTTAATGTGCAGAATAATGATGAAGTTGAAATTGACTTAAGAGAAATATTATTCGTGCTTCTTGACAAATTACTGGTTATATTGCTTGTGGGAGTTCTTGCCGCAGGTCTGGCATTTCTTGGGACAAAATTATTTATCACACCAAAGTATCAGTCCGAAACGTCAATTTATGTTATGAGTAAAAATGAAGAGTCAACAGCGAGTGCAAATGATTATGTAACGAGTAACTACATGACAAAGGACTATCAGGAGCTCATTACCAGCCGTCCGGTACTCGAACAGGTCATCGCCGATTTGGATCTTGACTTTTCGACCGGGGCATTAAAGGGTATGATAACAGTAGAAAATAAAGAAAATACCCGTATTATTGCGATTACAATTACGGATACCAATCCGGAGCGTGCAAGAAAGATTGCCGATGCAGTAAGAGCAACCAGTGCGGTTAAGATTAAAGAAGTAATGGGAATTGAGAACGTTAATGTAGTAGAACCTGCAAGTCTCAGTTCATCACCGGTATCACCGAACGTATTCAAGAATATGATTATCGGTGGTGCATTAGGCATTATTCTTGCCATGGCAGTAATTATTATCCGACATATCACGGATGATACGATTAAATCCCCGGATGATATCGAGAAATATCTGGGAATCAGCACACTTGCAACGATTCCGGTTATGTCAGAAGCTGAGTGGGATGGAGAAAAGATCAGTTCTTCAAAATCCGGCAAAAGCAGCAGTAACCATAAGGCACCTGCAAAACAGGTAAAGAGATAGGAAAGGAGGAACAGAAATGATTACGATTAATATTAACAAAATGTCAAAACTTGATAATCAGGTAAATGAATCTTATAAAAGACTTAGAACAAATGTTCAGCTTTGCGGAAGCGATATTAAAGTAATTGCAGTAACAAGTAATATCCCAAACGAGGGAAAATCTTCTGTGGCATTCAATCTGGCTGTTTCTATGGCAGAATCAGGCAAGAAGGTTATGTTCATGGACTGCGATTTAAGAAAATCCGTATTGATTGGACGTTATAAGATTAAGAATGCAATCAAAGGTCTGACCCATTATTTATCCGGTCTCAGTGAATATGAAGAAGTGGCATACGAAACAAACGTACCAAATCTGCATATGATATTCTCAGGCCCTGTACCTCCAAATCCAGCAGAACTTCTTGGCGGGAATAAATTCAAAATGCTGTTAAGCCTTTTGAAGCAGAATTACGATTATATTATCATTGATACTCCTCCGGTAGGAAGTGTTATCGACGGTGTTATTGTGGCACAGCAGTGTGACGGTGCAGTCATGGTTATTTCCCATGCGGAAATCAGTGTAAAACTGGCACAGAATACAAAGCAGCAGCTCGATAAATGCGACTGCAAGATATTAGGTGCTGTATTAAATAAAGTACCAATCGCCGGAAATGGTTATTATGGAAAATATTACGGTAAGTATTATGGAAAATATTACGGTAAGTATTATGGTAAATATTATGGCAACTATGGTTCTTATGGGGATGAATAATTTTTGATAAGATACACAATGGAGAAATCCCGTTGAGAAAGGATGGGTTATGGAGAGTAAAAAAATCTATTTTCTGTTAATAGTACTCGTAATTATTATATTTTCAGGCTGTGTGATCAGTGTTGTGGTTTCCGACAGGAAAGCACCGGAGATTACACTCGGTGAGGCAGGAATGGTCAGCGAATATAGTGATGACATGGATACCTCGGAGCTGTTGGCAGGAGTAACGGCATATGATGACAGAGATGGCGATGTAACGGATTCGGTAACCGTATTAAACGTACTGGTGCTTGATAATGGAGAATACATCAAGGTTACATATGCGGCGAAAGATTCACATAATAATGTGGCACAGAAGAGTGCCAAGATTAAATATTCCGGCTCAAAGAGTTTTATCAATGTCTCGGTAACGGAAGATGATTCAGAAGTGCAGACACAGGAAACAACAACCGAGAAAGAAACCGTTCCGCAGGAAACAACGACGGCAGGTCCTGACCTGACACAGCCGGGTGGCAGTGGAACTCCGGTTAAAATCGATCAGGAAAAGGTAAAAACTACCGGTGTTCCGCAGATTGAGCTGAAATATACGGATTATGTCATCAAAGCAGGAGATTCCTTTGGAACAGTAGAAGCACTTGATATGGTAAATTCTACACTGGATGACAAAGAAGGTGTATCCAACAGAATTGTAATTAACGGAATCGGTAATGTAAATACAAATAGAGTGGGTGAATACCAGGTTGTATACAGTGTAAGTGATACGGATGGAAACCGTTCTGAGGCACAGACACTTACCTTACATGTCATTGAGTAATTGAGTAGTTTATAAGTGGAGAAAATATGAGTCAATATAAAGCATTAGCGTTGGATATCGATGGAACATTATTGAATACAAAGAAAGAAGTAACACCGGAAGTATTAAAAGAAGTGAGAAGGCTGCAGGAAGAATCTGTGCCGGTCATGATAGCATCCGGGAGACCGCACGAAGGAATCCGCCATGTGGCGAAAGCAATCGGCATGGATGTGTACGGCGGATTCGTGCTTTCATTTAACGGCGGAAAGATTACGGAATTCAAATCCGGACATGTTGTATACAATAAAACAATTCCAATCGAATACAATGATGAAATTCTTGACTATGTAAAAAGCCATATTCCGGAGGCTGCCGTACTGACTTATGATGATGGAGAAATCATTACGGAGAATCCGGAGGAGCAGTATGTCCAGTTAGAATCCAGAGTTGTAAAAATGCCGGTCAGAAAAGTGGAAAATCTCAAAGCGGAAGTAGACTTTCCGGTAAATAAATTCCTGGTAACGGGTGCACCGGAACTGCTGGAAAAAGCAGTGAAGGAGATGGCAGAGCATTTTGCGGGAAGACTGAATGTATTCCAGTCCGAACCATTCTTCATAGAGGTTGTGTCTCTGGGCATTGATAAGGCACAATCCCTGGATTATCTGTTGAAACAGCTCGGACTGCACCGTGAAGAACTCGTGGCATGCGGTGATGGCGGAAACGATATTACGATGGTCCGCTATGCCGGAATGGGTGTTGCGATGGCAAATGCCCACAATGAAGTGAAAGAGGCAGCCGATTATGTGACTTCATCCTGCGATGAAAATGGTGTGGCACTGGCAATTCAGAAATTTTTTCATTAATATAAAATAACAAAAAAGGAACATCCCCATAACCGCTTATGGGGATGTTCCTTTTATAAGCCTTTATCAAATATTAACAGACCGTTTTTAGTCAAGTCGCTTTAATAATTCTTCACGTTCTTTCTCATATCCCGGTTTGCCGAGGAGTGCAAACATATTTCTCTTATAGCTTTCTACACCAGGCTGGTTGAACGGATTTACACCGAGTAAGTAGCCGGATACACCGCAGGCAAATTCAAAGAAGTAGAATAATTCACCAAGATAGAATTCGTTCTGTTCCGGAACTTTTACCATGAGGTTTGGAACATTTCCGTCTGTGTGGGCGAGAATGGTTCCGTTCATGGCACTTTTATTTACGAAATCCATGGTCTTGCCAGCAAGATAATTTAATCCGTCGAGGTCAACAGGTTCTTCTTCAATAGTAATCTCACACTGTGGAGTTTCTACATTGATAACGGTTTCAAACATGATTCTGGCACCGTCCTGAATGAACTGTCCCATAGAGTGAAGGTCGGTTGTAAGGTCAACAGCAGCCGGGAAAATACCCTTCTGATCTTTTCCTTCGCTTTCGCCGAAGAGCTGTTTCCACCACTCTGATACATAGTGAAGGCTCGGTTCGTAATTTGCAACGATTTCAATATTTTTGCCCTTTCTTAAAAGGATATTTCTCATTGCAGCATATAACAGTGCGTCATTCTCTTCAAAGTCTGCTTCCAGTGCATGTTTTCTTCCACTTGCAGCACCTTCCATGAGTTTGTCCAGATCCGCACCACTGACTGCGATAGGGAGAAGACCGACGGCTGTAAGAACGGAGAACCTTCCACCAATATCATCCGGAACAACGAAAGATTCATAACCTTCTTCGGTTGCAAGATTCTTCAATGCCCCCTTAGCCTTGTCGGTAGTCGCATAGATTCTCTTTGCAGCTTCTTTCTTGCCGTATTTTGCTTCCAGCATCTTCTTGAATACGCGGAATGCAATGGCTGGTTCTGTGGTTGTACCGGATTTTGAAATAATATTAATAGAGAAATCTCTGTCACCGATAACATCCATCAGGTGTTTTACATATGTACTGCTGATATTATTTCCAACAAAATAGATTTCCGGTGTCTTTCTGACACTCTTGTCCACCATGTTGTAGAAGTTGTGGCGCAGGAATTCAATCGCTGCCCTTGCTCCGAGATAAGAACCGCCGATACCGATTACTAAAAGTACATCGGAATCTGATTTGATTTTTTCTGCGGCTGATTTTATACGGTTAAATTCATCCTTATCGTAATCTACAGGTAAATCAATCCATCCTAAGAAATCATTTCCTGCCCCGTTTTTTGATACAAGAGTTTCTTTTGCATCTAATACAAGTTTTTTCATAGAAGTTATTTCATCTTTTGAAATAAACTCTGCTGTTTTAGAATAGTCAAATGTTACTTTTGCCATAATTCTTTTCTCCTTCACAAAATATTTCCTCCGCATAAATAATGCGGCTCTTTCTAACTATTATATCACGTTATACAGAAAAATTAAATAAGGAAATCATTAATTACTGAAAAAATAATTTCATCGCTGTTAGTATCATTAATTTTACTGCTTTGCGTATTTTTGTCAGAAACTTCCGGGGCTTTTGCCGGATTTTGTGTTGGAGATTCAGAGGCAGGTGCGGCCTGTAATGCACTGCTTTCTGCCATGGACAGACGGTGCCTGAGTGTATTGTCGAGATAATCCGTAACCAGTATGGCACATTTGTCGGACAGGCTGTACAGATCGAATAAACCACAGACAAAAAGATACAGGATACAGTACAGAACCGAATAAATCACATAGGGATAAAAATCAGCCTGAAAGAGAAAAACACCTGCGAAATTCACACCAATGCCGAGTGCGGTAAAAAGATTTGACAGAAGCAGGAAGGTGTGATAATGAAAGCCTGCCACAGAATAATCCGCAATATATTTTTTTACAAAAACACCGGTATTGCATATGGCGATATTCAGCCTGCAGCAGTTGGTGAAGCGAAGCACGATCTGTTTTAACAGCTTGTGCCGGACTTCCTGCATTTTCTTAGCCGCATAATAAAATCTGAGAAGCCGCAGATATCCGGTCAGGATAAAAAGCAGGCTGAGTGAAAATAAAGTAACGATAGAATACTTAAAATATAACATAAACAAAACCCCTTTCTTATAGATTGTTATACTGTATTATGATAAAAATGGCAAGAAAAACAGTTCGACAAAATACCCCTGTATGTAGTATAATACATGGAGATATCCGGACAGAGATGACGGATTGTGACAAGAAGTAATGCACAGAGAGAGGAAGAGAAAAATGACATATAAGACAAAAGGAACATGTTCAACAGCAATCGATATAGAAGTAAATGACGGCATTATCGAGAGTGTCCAGTTTACCGGCGGATGTAATGGTAATCTGAAAGGAATCTGCGCTTTGGTAAAAGGAATGAGGGTGGAAGATGCCATAGAGAAATTAGAGGGAATCCGCTGCGGAATGAAACCGACTTCATGTCCGGATCAGCTGGCACAGGCATTAAAATCATTATAGGAGGAATCATCCAGATGGAAAAGATAGCAAGTTTTACAATCAATCATTTAAAGCTTCTTCCGGGAATCTATGTGTCCAGGAAGGATAAAATCGGTGCGGAAACGGTTACTACCTTTGACTTAAGAATGACAAGACCGAATTATGAGCCGGTCATGAATACGGCAGAAGTGCATACCATCGAGCATCTTGCGGCTACATTTTTAAGAAACCATCCGCAGTATAAGGAAAAATGCGTTTATTTCGGACCGATGGGCTGCAGAACCGGCTTCTACCTGCTGCTTGCCGGAGATTATGAATCAAAGGATATCGTGCCGCTTATCCGGGAAATGTTTGAATTTATCCGTGATTATAAGGATGAAGTGCCGGGAGCATCCGCAAGGGACTGCGGCAATTATCTCGACATGAATCTGCCGATGGCAAACTATCTTGCAAAGAAATATTTAACTGAAGTATTGGATCACATTTCGGATGAACGACTGATCTATCCGGAGTAACATGGAGGGAAAGAAATGCTTGGAATTATTGGAGCAATGGAAATTGAAGTAAACAGAATAAAAGAACAGATGGAGGATGTATCTGTAACGGACAAGGCAGGAATGAGTTTCTTTGAAGGGAAATGGAATGGAAACGATGTTGTCGTAGTACGTTCCGGCATCGGAAAAGTAAATGCGGCTGTCTGTGCACAGATTCTTGCCGATACCTTCCATGTCGATGCCATTATCAATACGGGAATTGCAGGTTCTTTAAAGAATGAAATCAACATCGGGGATATTGTACTTTCTACCGATGCCATCCAGCACGACATGGATGCACAGGGATTCGGCTATGCGCCGGGTGTAATTCCGCAGATGGAAGTATCAGATTTTCAGGCAGATGAGAAGCTGATAGAACTTGCAAAGAAATGTTGTGCAGAAGTCTGCCCGGATATCCAGGTGTTTACCGGAAGAGTAGTCAGCGGCGATCAGTTTATCTCAGACAAGAAGAAAAAAGAATGGCTTTCCAGCCAGTTTGAAGGTCTGTGTGCGGAGATGGAAGGTGCAGCCATTGCACAGGCAGCATATCTGAATCATGTTCCGTTCCTGATTATCCGTGCAATATCGGATAAAGCAGACGACAGTGCGACTATGGATTATCCTGAATTTGAGGCTATGGCGGCTGAAAATTCCGTAAAACTGCTTGCAGATATCGTGCGGCAGGGAATATAGACCGGAGGTAGGAATTGTGTTTCGACTTTGGGCAAAAATATGGGAATCCGGGCATATGCGGAAAGATATGGTGGTATGCAATGAGGATAAAGAATTAAACCGTACACGAAAGATCTTTGCGGCAATTGAAGAGGTATGTAATGAATTCGACCTGAGCCGGCCTATCTGGCTGGATAATAATATTGCCGAATTCAAAAAGCATGATAAAGTACGTTTTAATAAAGACAATTTTATTGATGATATTGACTTTGATTATCTTGAAATACAGGTAATAGAAGAAGATATGCAGGAATGAACGGCGATAAAGATGCCGGAGCTGATAAAATCTGCCAGCGACATCACCGTATGGAGTCTGGTAGACTGCAGCAACATTCCTTCCATAATTCCTGACAGATTCACAATGCCGGTAATACTTACGTCTCCCGCTTCCGGGAGACTTTTTTTTACCCCCAGCCCCGGCTTTAAAGGGGTATCGGATAAGGTTACATACCCAATGTGGTTGTGTGTGCCGAGGGAGGCATCCACAGCTATCACGAAGGGATTATCGTGAACCCGGTAAATCTGCTCCAGTGTGTCAGTGAGATTTACTGCGTGGACGGGGGATTTTAACGTGCCATAGATCGTAAGCTTCCCGGCAAGTGCTTTTGACAGTTTATGCCCGACTAACGGACCGAGACTGTCACCGGTGGAGCGATCACTCCCGATACACAGCAGAACAAGTTCGTTTTCTTTTCTATCAGGCATCATCTCCTGTAATCTCTGACCGAATTTCAAAGCATTTTTCCCTGATAAAGCATCATAATAAAAAATATTTTTCATGTTAATCTGGTAACAGTTATGACAAAACTGCAGCATCCTTTCTTTGTTTATTATGAAGTATATGCCGGAAAGCAGATTCTTTATTCAAAATAAATGTCGATAAGTTATAAAATTTAATCAGATAATGTGACAAATTATAACGATTCCATGGTGTAAAATAATTCCATTCAGACTAAGTGCAGTATCAGGAATGAAATGGAGGATGTTATGATAGAGACAATTTATAATGGTGAAAATAATGAGGAAGAACCGGTGAAAATACCGAAAAATATACATCAGATCGGAGATGGGGAAGGAAAATATCATATCTATATAGAAGATAAAGTAACCGAATTTCTGAAGCTTCTGCCGGAAAACGAGAAAAACATACGTTATGGCATACTGCTTGGAAATGCCCGTTTTTCAAGGGGAGAGGTCTATCTCTTTATCCATTCGGTTGTGGAAGTGCGGGATATGCTTGACAATACACTCTTATTCGGGGATGATGTGTGGACAGGCATCTATGATGAGATAAAGAAATATTATCATTCGGAAAAAATCGTCGGCTGGTATTATTCTGCACAGAATTTTAAAGAACGGGATCTGTTCTATATGAGGAAAATGCATCTCGATCATTTTGCCGGAAATGACAAGGTATTTCTGAATATCGACAGAGAGGAAAACGAACTGGAGTTCTATGTCTATCAGAATGGAGATTTACAGATTATCAGTTGTTATCATATTTATCATGAGAAAAATCCGGATTTGGAAAATTATATTTTTGATACACATTACCACCTCAGCAGCAAGCGGAAAAGCATCGTGACGAGGGCGGAAGCGGCAGAGATAAAAAAAGAAAGCCGGAAAGAAAAGGAAGAGGAAGAGGAACAGAAACGAAACGGGGAGAAACTCAGGGAAACTGCGGATGCCAGTCCGGAAGAGCCCATGGAAAACAGGAAAATGGATTTGACCAAAAAAGCGGATTATGTAGGAAAAGCAGTTTCGTTTGTGGCGGTTGGCACGATTGTATTTCTTGTCGGAATGATGTACCAGAAGGGACAGCTCAATCATCTGACACAGGATATGCAGGCGGTGGTTGCCAATATTATGAATAAGGGGGACACATCGGAGTTGGATAATGTCATTCTTCTGGACGGGGATGACGAAACCGGGGATACCGGGGCACAGGAAACGCAGAGGGATCAGACAACCCTGCAGACCGAAGGAGAAAGTGCAGAAGAAGCTGCTGCACAGAATACCACACAGCCCCCGACAGAAACGGAAGCCCAGACACAGGCAGAGCCGCAGACGACAGAAGCGGAGACAGAAACAGCCGGTGTACTGCCTGCAAATACTCGCTATTATGAAGTGCAGAAAGGGGATACTCTGTATAAAATCTGCCGGAAATTATATGGAAGTACGGATAATGTCAAGGTAATCATGGAATTAAACAATTTAAGCAGTGCGGACAATATCACTTATGGAAAAACATTGATAATTCCTTAAAAAATAATGACATTTTACAATGGATATGTTATGATAGGGAAGCAGGAACAGGAGGATGAAATGGCATTTTTTAAGAAAAAAGGAACACAGACCGGAGAAAATCTTAATTTTGCTGAGAAAGAAAAAGACTATGAACATATGCTGATAAAGCACAGAAGACGTATGGTTGTACTGGTAATATTTCTTGTGATTGTGGCGATGGCGGCGGTTGTGTGTGTAAAGATATTTTTGGATAAAAGAGTATATGAGAATTATGAAGTGACAAAAACCATTAAAATGGGTGAGGTCGAGAAGTGTAAATTCTATGCATACGGGGACGGAGTCCTGCGTTACAGTAATGATGGTATCTCCTATATGATAGGGGATGAGACCGTGTGGAATCAGGCTTTTGAGATGAAACAGCCGGTCGTGGATATGTGTGCGGATTATATGGCGATCGCAGACCTGGAAGGGACTACGGTTTATATCTATGATAAGAACGGACAGCAGGGAGAAATCCAGACGGAATATCCGATTCTGGATATCGAGGTTGCCGGACAGGGTGTAGTAGCAGCCATTACAAAGAGTGATATAGCCAATCAGATCGAGGTTTATGATAAGGATGGGACAAACATAGCAAAAGGACAGACGGTGCTGTCAGGGGACGGATGCCCGGTTGCAATCAGTCTTTCCGAGGACGGAACGAAGCTGGCAGTATCCTATGTGTATCTTGAAAATGGTGCGGCAAAGACAAGGGTCGTATTTTATAATTATTCGGAAGTTGGAAAAAATGAAGCCGGAAGAATTGTAGGCGGCTTTGATTATGAGAGCAGTATTATATCCAGAGTGGAATTTGTTACCAATGATATGGTAGCTGCCATAGGGGATGATATTGTAACTTTTTACAGCATGGAAGAAAAACCGTCAAAGGCAAATGAAATCAAGATAAACCAGGAGATACAGAGTATCTGTTATAATGAAAAATACATTGGTTTTGTATTTAAAAGTGAGAGTATCCTGAATCAGTACATTTTAAATGTCTATAATCTGAATGGGAAGAAAGTGCTGGATAAAACCATGGATTTCCAGTATTCGGATTTGCAGATGAAGGATAATCTGCTCATATTTAACAATACACAACAGATGTATATAATCTCGGTCGATGGAATCTTAAAATATAACGGAACGATTCAGGAGGGAATACAGAAAGTAATTCCAGGAAAACTCGAAAACAGATATCTGATTATAACAAATCAGGAAGCAGAAGAAATTAAGTTAAAATAACCGAAAAACAGAATCGGTGAAAGGAAAAAATATGAATTATATTGCAATGATTGTGGCAGGAATCGTACTGGTTTTTGCTGCATACCGGGGGTATCGCGCCGGTATTATCCGGATGATATTATATGTTGCTACGCTTGTAATTACGATTGTACTGACAGGATTTTTGTTAAAACCGGTAAGTCATCTGGTAAAGGAAAACACATCGCTTTATTCAAATATTAACCAGTCAGTGGCGCAGGTAATCAGTGAACATAATATTGCAGACATGGAGTCGCTGAAAGAACTTCCGTTTCCGGAAGCAATGATCGGGCAGATTGGAACACCGGCTGCTGCAATCGAAGATTTTGAACAGTTCGTAACAAATTCGCTTACGGATCAGATATTTAATGCGTTAATCTATGTATGCCTTAACATTGTGCTTTATCTTGCACTGAGAATCGTGCTGGGAGCATTTGGTATAGTAGCAAGGCTTCCGGTTATCCGGGAATTAAACCATCTGGCGGGATTCCTGCTCGGACTGGCAGAAGGACTGGTGTTTTTGTGGCTGATTTGCCTGTTGTTGCAGGCTTGTGGCAGCGAGCCGTGGGCACAGCAGGTGTTTGTCCAGATTAATGATAATAGTCTGTTAAGCTGGATTTATAACCACAATGTAGTGGCGGACTTTCTGGCAAAGCTGATCTGAATATAGTGGTAAATATCAGATAATGACTGGCAGGTGGAAAAGCTTTATCACACAGGCAGATGCATTTGTAACATGCCGTATATGGAAAAGAACAGTTCAAAATGCTGCTTGTTGTTATCTCTAATAACAACTATATATTTTTTATTTTTAACAGGTGTGACAGTATTGTTCCGGTTTCGGAGCAGTGCTGTCACATCTTGCGTTTACAGGGAGGTTTGATAAAATAGAGAAAAATAAACAGATTAAGGAGAGGACATATGAAGAAAAGATGGATGACCTGGCTGGGATTATGCTTATGTACGGCATTGCTGGCAGGCTGCAGCAAGGATACCGGAGAGGAACAGTCGGCAAAAAAGGCAACGGAAAGCAAAACAAAGCAGAACGTAGAAGAAACCACAGAAGAAGTAACGGAAGAAACCACAGAAGAAGTAACGGAAGAAGCCACAGAGGAAGAAACAGAAGTAAAGCCTGCAATCTTCCAGATAGCAGAACAGGATATTGAACTGACACCGGGCGGAGAGGCACAGCTTAGTGTAAAAGTTCTTCCGGAAAATGTGGATATTTCAGGGGTAAAGTGGACATCTAAGAACGAAGAAGTTATCAGTGTGGACAGCACTGGAAAAGTAACCGCTGTAAAAGAGGGAAAAGCCGGGATCACTGCATCACTTGGAAAAATGAATGCAACCTGCACGATAACGGTAAAGAATGCACAGGCAGAAACACAGCCTGCGACTGTGCAGGCGGCAGCAGCCGGATATGATCTGAATCAGGAGCTTGCAGGTGTTGAGGCACAGTGCCAGACTGTCATGGATGAACTGAACAGCGGAAAAATGACGCAGATGGATATGAACCGGGCTGCCGGACAATGTTATACCATCTGGGATGATGAGCTGAATGCTCTCTGGGACAGACTTACCCCGCTTCTGACAGAAGAAGAGCATGCCAATTATCTTGCAGAACAGAGAGCATGGATACAGGAAAAAGAAGCTGCCATTGAAGAGGCCGGACTGATGTGGGAAGGTGGAAGTGCAAGACCGTTGGCAGAATATACAGCAGGTGAAGAGTGGACAAGGAAGAGATGCTATGTGCTGGCAGGTTATCTTGGAAGCAAAATAGGACAGACTGTGGATATGAGTCCGCTGAATAATGATAGCAGTTACTAGGAGAAGAACGATATGATGATACTAAAGTGTAAGATGTGTGGGGGAAACATAGAAATCACAGGGGAAAGCCATGGAGTATGCGACAGCTGCGGCTGTGAAGTGACTCTGCCAAAGCTGGATGATGACCGGAGAGCGGAGATGTATAACAGGGGAAATCATTTCCGCAGCAGAGGAGAATTTGATAAGGCATATTCTGCTTATGAACATATCATAGCTGAGGACGGACAGGATGCCGAAGCACACTGGTGTCTGGCATTATGCCGGTATGGAATAGAATATGTCAAAGATCCGAGAAGCGGGGAATATAAGCCGACCTGCAGCCGAGTCAGTTTTGAACCGTTTCAGGAGGACAGGGACTATCTTGAAGCATTAAACTACTCTGAGGGACGTACCAGAGAACTTTATCAGAGAGAAGCAGCAAAAATAGCCAAAATACAGGAACGTTATCTGGAAATATCCAGAAAGGAACAGCCATATGATGTATTTATCTGCTTTAAAGCAACGGAAGAAAATGGGGAGCGGACGCAGGGAAGCATCATAGCACAGGATATTTACGAACAGCTTACCGAAAAAGGACTGAAAGTATTTTTCTCGAGAATTACACTGGAAGATAAATTAAGTGAGGAATACGAACCATATATTTTCGCGGCATTACATTCGGCGAGGGTTATGCTCGTAGTGGCAACAAAGCCGGAGCATCTTACATCCCGATGGGTGCAGAATGAGTGGAGCAGATACCTTGCCATGATGGATAAAGATAAGAATAAATCCATTATTCCGGTATTTTCCGGAATGAGTCCTTATGATTTTCCACCGGAAATTCCGATGGTGCAGGGACAGGATATGGGAAAAGTCGGCGCAATGCAGGACTTGGTCAGAGGTGTTTTGAAGCTGACCGGAAAAAATGTGGCAAATAGAACAGATAGTACAGAGGGGTATGTCACAACAAAAAATTTAATAGTAAGGGCAAAGCAGTCAATAGAAGATAGGGAATACAATGAAGCATTAGGGATTATAGGGAAAATACTGGATATAGATGCTGGAAATGGCTGGGCATATTTTTATCAGTTGTTAGCAGTAAATAATATTAGTGACTGGAAAAAATTAGTTACAGAATATGCTGACAATGACTGGGAGACAACACGATATTATAAAAGAGCAGCACAATATGCAGATAAGGAATTAAAAGAGCTACTGGAAGAATTTGAGAAGATTCATAAAACACAGAAGCAATATAATACTGCATATAAATATATGCAAAATAAGGAGTATGATAATGCAATAAATATATTTGAAATTATTAGATGTAATAAAATGCGAGCAGGATAATGCTCTGCTTGTGTGGAAACACCCGGCAGAGGATTTTAATACAGCATCCACGCTGATAGTACATGAATCACAGGAAGCAGTATTTTTCAAAAATGGACAGGTGGCAGATGTGTTCCCGGCAGGGAGATATGTTTTAAAAACGGAAAACATACCTGTTTTAAGACGTATCATGAATCTTCCGACAGGGGGAGAAAGCACATTTCATTGCGAAGTTTACTTTGTAAATAAAGTGGAGAATATGGCACTTAAATGGGGAACAGATCATAAAGTGCAATTCATAGAACCAACATATAACTTCCCTATGGAAATAGGTGCAAGCGGTGAAATGAGTCTGAAGATCAAAGATACCGCTTCATTTCTGATACGGCTGGTAGGAACAGAAACCGCGCTGACACCGGAAGGACTTACCAAATATTTTCGGGCATTGCTGATGACCAGAGTAAAATCCTATCTGGCAAGGACAATAAAAGAGCGTAAACTTAATATATTTGAGATAGACAGTCAGTTAGATATCCTGTCAGATGCCATTAAAGAAAAGCTTGTTATTGATTTTGGCGAATATGGTATTGAATTAAAACAATTTTTTATTTCTACAGTAGTAAGACCGGAAGAAGATGAAGGTTACAGACGATTAAAACAGGTTCAACAGCAGCGGTATACAGATGTATTTGCTGCACAGACCCAGCAGCAGTTAGATATGATTCAGATGCAGACAGATGCCCAGAGACGTATAATGGAAGCACAGTCAATAGCAGAGAAACGTAAAATAGAAGGATATACCTATCAGGAAGAACGCAGCTTTGACGTGGCAGAAAAAGTGGCACAGAATGAAAATGTCGGTCAGTTTACCAATATGGGAATTGGTATGGGAATGATGGCTGGAATTGGCGGAAGTATTGGCAGCAGTGTTGGAAGCATGGTAGAAAATGCCATGAATACCACTCAGAATATGACTGGAATCGCAGAAGCAGTTCCACCGCAAATGCAACCGGCAGCACAGGTACAGGAAGCTGCTGCGGGAAAAGAACAGCAGTCCGGCGAAAATCGTACCAGAACATGCAGTTGTGGTGCAATTTTGCCGGCAAATGCAAAGTTTTGCTTTGAATGTGGTGCGGCACAGCCATTATGCTGTCCGGGATGTGGCAGTGAAATCACACCGGGTGCGAAGTTCTGTCAGGAATGTGGACAGAAAATATAGGAGAAAGACATATGCAGAAAAATGTAATAGAAGAAAAGAAGGTAAATATAGGACTTACAATAGCAATACATATTATTATTTTTGTGGGTGCATTTCTGATATCCGCAAAACTTGCAGAAATTACGGGAAGATTCCTTGTAACATGGCTCTTTATTCTGATTCCGGCGGTACTGTTCAGTTTATTTGGTATAGTAACACGAATGGACAGCAGACAGAATATCATGCAGAATCTGGCTATCGTAGTGATTGCGGCAGTATATCTTATTGTATCTGCCATAGCAAGTATTGTACTTAACTGTTTTAATGCATCAGAAACATTGTTTTACAGTGTGGAAATTGTTATAATGGTAATCGGCATTGCGGCAGTACTGTGGGGATATCGGGGGAAACGATACATAGAGCATTAGAATTTATGATTCGCCTTGATTTTATATCGTTATGGGAGAGAAGAACCTTCCTGTGTAAAAATACACAAGAAGGCTATTCTCTTTGCTATAAACTGTTGGGCGGAGAAACACCCGGCTTTGATGCTTACTATTAGGGCATATTCTGAAGAACTTCACCCTAGCATCTAAAAAAGTGAAAAAAATAAAAAAAGTTGTTGACAAAAGTAAAATTATGTA
>ULWV01028516.1_pt1 | contig 16357 bp, 19 predicted proteins | sample 1960651 | NCBI WGS metagenome assembly ULWV01 (sample SAMEA4835820, study PRJEB28245) | human gut metagenome | biome: gut microbiome; material: fecal sample | place: Denmark | collected 2008
ATGTGATGAATGCAATGCCTCAGTTCCTGAACTACTTCATGTCATCAGGCACAGCAGTTGGCGCAACCATAGCGGTCGTGCTCCAGCTCTGCCTTCCCAGAAAGAAGAAAGCAGTGACAGAAAATGTTGCTGTTGCCAAGGCTGTGTAGGTTTAGCAGGCGTTAGATAATAAGATATGTTTTATAGAAGATCCATCCATGGTACCGAAAGAGAGGTGCTGTGGGTGGATCTTTTTTGTTTAGGTGGGGTGCTTGGAAAAGTATTTCAAGAAATATAGGCATTGCATAGTGCAATACAATATACATTGCAATTAATTATGCGTTTTAATATAATTATGGATGCATATTTTATGAAGAATAATAAAAATGAGAAAGGGGATATGGAGAAAGAATGAGTTTGATATCTGGCCATTATGACATGCATAATGACCAGATATGATAGATGGTGCTTGGGAGGTTTAGTCATCAGATGAATGTGGATCGCTAGCATTTTCCATGTTTTCAAGTGCGTAATAACAGGCTTGAATGACGAAGCTGGAAAATGATACATCTTGATTTACTATGGCCTCTTCTATCTTATCTATCAGTGGTACAGGAAAACGGATAGTTTTATTTTCCGTTTCTTTTTTATCGGTCTTAAGTTGAAATGTCATATATCATACCTCCCGTACTTTATATGTTATTGCATTTCACTAAAGAAATAAGCAGTGCTATATGTATTGCTTTACGTATTGCATAAACGGCGCGTTTATCTAAAGATGTATGAAAAGGGAAAATTTTACACGAATGAAAAAGGGGGATTATATGAAAAACAAAACAAAGATTTTACTTGCAGTATTAAGTTTCTGCATAGTTGTGATCACGGCGGCTGCGGTTGTCATATTGTACACGGTTTTTGTAGGTAAGAAGTCTACGGATAATGGAAAGTATATATCCAGGTATGACTGGATGAAAAAGCTGTGTGAAAACATGGGAGCCACAGAGTACAGTGAGAAGACTCCATACTTTGAGGATGTGGATACTGACAATGAGTATTTTGCTTATGTACAGTCGGCGGTTGAGTGGAATTATATAGAAGCTGATGGAAAGTTTGATGGTGAGAACGCTGCAAGTGGCAGACAGATTGCGCTCACAGCGATGAAAAGTGTGGGGGAGAGCAAATTGCAGATATATCTGGGCGATGATAGTGATCTCACTGACAATGATTATCTGAAGCTTGCACTGGATAATGGACTCATGGGTGATGGTGATCTTGACAGGAGATATACGCCGGACGAGGCGCAGACAGTGATAGATAAACTTGACAGTCTGTATTATGGAGAATTCTGGCCGGAAGATCTCGAGAAGATCACATACAAGGATGATGTGATACAGTTGTCAGATTCAGATGTAGAGGAGTATAGCTCAGAAAATGAAACATTGCAGATATCAGACAGTAGCAATCGGAGCCTTAAAAGCGGCGATGTTGTTGTATTTGACACAAATGGGGCAAAGATTGCAAGAAAAATAGGTGATACGGCAGATGGCGGAGCATTTAACCTTGAGATTCCTGAGCTTGAAGATGTGGTTGATTCAATGCTTGAATCACATATTCAGAAGCTGGGATTTCAGGATATAGTGGATTACTACGGTGAGGATAACCTGATAGAGGCAAATGCAGGCGGAGGTATAGCTGAAGCTACACCTGTACTGGCGAAGGTGTTTGAGGGACAGGTTACGGATGAGGGCTTTGAGCTTGAACTGGTAGGCAATGATGAGGACAATCTTGAAATATACATCACCGATAAAAGCCAAAACAAGAAGTACAAACTTCCGATAAAAGAAACACATATTGAAGATGCAAAAAATTTCGATGTAAAAATTAGTGTTGAGGATATGATGCTTGGTATGCAGGCCGATTTTGGTTTGCGTAAAGGTTTGAAGTATGCTGAATTGGGATTTGATGTCACGATCAATAGCTCATTTGGTCTGGCGGGAACGATAGGTGAGAAAAAAATACATTTGCTGACAATTCCTGAGCAGATAGGTGCAGTAACTGTAAATGTTGAGATTTCGATAGTTATTTCTGTGGATGGAGAGTTCTCTCTTTCAGCTGAAATCCCGACTGGTGTTGGTTTTGCTTACGAGAAGGGAAAAGGTTTTAGGAAGGTATCAAGAGGAGATTCTCCAGAGTTGGGTGACTTGAATGTTGATTGTAGTGTAACGCCTATGCTTCGCACGACTTTTATGATCATTCCGCTTGGCCTCTGTCCAATCCTTGATGCGGATCTGGATATTGGGGCAGGAGTAGAGGCTGAGGCAACAAGCAGGCCAACAGGTATGACGTGCATAAATGTTAATTTCGCAATGCCGCTGATGAAACTCACAGTTGGAAATGAGGATAATAAATATCATGGTATGGAAAGCCTATTGGTGAAAACCGGATTAAGTGTAGAATGGGAAATATTAAATTTTGACAATGCCCTGCTCAAGAAGGAATTCCATTTTGAATGTTATGCGGATGAAGCAGTGAAACGAGTGGATGAGTGTACATATAATGCAGACAGTGCAGAAGTGGACAGCGAAGAAGAAACTACTCAGACATCAGAGCCAGCTGATGATAAAACAACAGAAGGGCAGACGACGGAGGTTATAAGTTCTGGTGAAAGTGACGATGTAGATTCTGTAGATTCCGTGAAACTTACAAATACATATACGACAAAATATGGCAGCCAGCACGGAGTCCCACAGTTTGCATTTGACTATCCGGATGGGTGGACATTGACAGATCTAAGCTCCAATCAGGATGCGGAGATGATAAGGATAGAAAACAGTTCAGGTATCAGCGTGGATTATCGCTATATGCTGACACATATGTCAGCTGCTGGAATGGTGGTACATAAGATTAATGTGAGTAAGGCATATGACATGAAATATAAGTGTGGCGATGTTGAGATGAATGGAGAGACAGTCGATGCTACACTTGAATTTGACAATCTGATAGTTGCAAGATTTGATCATGATGGCGGTAGTTATGGATATGCAGTAGTCGATAAATCAATGACGGGGGCGCGTGAGAAGGAAATATCATCATATGAGGCATGTCTTTGCAGAGAGCCGGATACGATACATCTTGAATTTTCAGGATTTATACCGAAAGGGACGGAGATTTCTGATAAGGACGAAAAAGAACTTCTGGCGATATTGTCGAGTTTCCGGATAGCGGGAGCTGATGCGGCGGCTGAATCAGGAGTTACAGAAGAAGAGATGTATGAGATGCTGAAAAGAGGTGATTATTCGTACTTTGCGGGAACATATTCTCCGCTTGGACAGCGGGAATACGAGAGTAGTCTGAATGAATATTCGGAGGCACCGTATCTTTCAGACATAATACTGGATAATCATGGGGTGATAACTGGTGACAGTGTATTAGTATATATAAAAAAATATGGCCATCATGAGATTGAACCGGAGGCTGTAAGCCGAGATGAGACAGGTGGTTTTAAATGTGATATAGATACCATAGAGACAAAGCCGGGAGATCCGGAGTATGAGGCATATAGCAGATACCATTATGAGTATTTCGTCATTTATCCTGCAGGAGTTTATCCGTCTATCATATCAAATGCCGATTCAAAAGACGGTCCATCTTTCTTAGATGCGATAGACAGTGAAACACAGGACAAAATCAGGGATGGCGTATGTATATGCTTTGTATCTGGCGGCGGTGGCGGTGTTCCTGTAAGTGAGCTGTATTATAAGATTGATTGACGTAGATATATTGCATTTGCGCCCTATTTATTTATATAATCGCAGTAGATGCGCAAAGTAATACGGTTATACAGAACAGGAACAACTATTTTATAAATGGGGGAAGATTATGAATATTATATGTTTTCACGCACCGGATGAAGAGTGGGGCTATATGAGCAATTGGTACCATTCTGATTTTATTGTGGACGGTGTGGAGTTTTCATCAATGGAACAGTATATGATGTACAAAAAGGCTGTATGTTTCGGAGATAATGTGATTGCTTCAAAGATCCTGACCACCAAGGATGTGGCAGTGATCAAGGACTATGGCCGGAAGGTGTCCGGATACAATGACCATGTGTGGAACGGTATGAGACAGATTATTGTATACGAAGGGCTGATGGCAAAATTCACCCAGAATGTTGCGCTGAGAAAGGCCTTAAAAGGAACTGGAAATGCGGTCCTTGCGGAAGCTGCGGCAAGTGACAGGATCTGGGGGATCGGTTTGTCGATAAAGGATCCGAAGAGATTTGATATGAAGTGCTGGAATGGGAGTAATATGTTGGGGTATGCGTTGATGCTTGTGAGGTCGAGAATTTGAACGCATAAGATTTTATAGAACATGATATTCCTAAAGATGATGATTCTAAGAGATGATTTTTTATAAAATAAAATGTTAAACCAGCGGTTCATTGATGCCAAAGCACATATCTGCTATATTTCTCTCATAACATTTAAAACATATTGCAATATGTAAATAAGAGGCTATGGTGGCAGTTCCTTCTAAAGCAAATGATTATGGTAAAACACTGTCACCGGTTTCCTCGTTTTAATGGGAGAAAAGAATGGATACAAATATAAATGAGATATTACTGAGAAGAAAGAATAAGCTGCTTCTTGATCCTGGCACAGCTGCAAAGGCAAATGACAGATACATAGCAACCATTATGAAGAACATAGAGAGTCTTGGCTATACATTTTCAAAAGAGGTGTATGACGTACTTGAGACTTATAGTGACGTGGAGCTTGGTGACTTTTATCTGGAGCTTATATGTGAGCTGAGAGAGCTTGTAGGTGCAGATGTGGAGTACACTCCTATGTATCCGGATTTTCCACAGTCTGTTATGGATATGGACTCATCAGAACTTTATATAAATGCAATGTTCCATTATTTGTCAGATGGCGCCCTGTATCCGGAAGTGACAAAGAGCGGGAGATTGCCTCTCTGGGAAGATACCAGGGTAAAGGTGATAGGCCTTGGGAGCAGAGATGATATCACAGATATATTTGCAAGACTTTGCAGATCAAAGACGTCGATATCTGAGACGGATAAGGCGGACATGGCATATCTGTTCGGGCATGAGCATATGGAGCTTTCAGATGACATACCGCACAAGGAGAATGCGGCTTATATCACTGCTCTCTATATTCAGAAGAATCCTATCGCAAGTGTCTCATGTATCAGAAAATATATCAGGACTGCCACTGACGTGCTGCGGCTTATCACAGCCATGAGTGGCGGCGATGTGAGCCTTGCAGAAAATACAAGATACAAGAGTTTTACACGCAGGCAGAGGAGAATGATCATGGAGCTCTTGTCCGGCTGTGAGGGTATCGAGGAAGATATGCTGAGGTACAAGGAGAGGTGGATCAGAATTGGAGAGCGGATCCATCCATCCGAATTTGACTGCAGTAAATATATATTGGAGTATGACAGGGCGATAAGAGCATTTGACAAGCTGAGAAATGATGAGAAGATAGAGACATTTGGAAGCAATGTTGAATTTGCTCTGGCATATGGCGAGTACAGGTCTGCGCTGGATATCCTTGTGAAGAGACCGGGAGAGCTTGCAAGAAGGCTGGATCAGCTCTTAAGGGTGACCACATCCGATGAGGCGGATCCGGATGCTGACGGTTCAAATGTATCTGATCTTGCAGGCAAAGAGCAGGAAAGATCGTATAAAGAATCTGTGATAAGTGCTTTTGCATCTGTGGCGGACAGAGTATCAACTCCTGTCCTGCTTCAGGTGAGGGAGCACTTCGCACATAGATCGGAAAAGCTGGATTCAAGGGTATTTTTCCCTAAGGGAAGTCTTGCAAAATGTCACTGCGAGGCGAATAAACTGCCTGATATAGAGGAGCAGTATTGCAGGTCGGTGGTGGAGATATGTGAGAAGGCTCTTGTAAAAGCGTACGGACAGAGAGCACCTATGGGCAAAGTGTATCTGTCTGAGGACTACAGGAATTATGTGGTTCCATTCAGCCAGAGAAGTGCGGGCAAAGCCACGAAGACAATTGTCAGAGGATCAAGGCTTCAGGTCCAGAAACAGCCCAAAGCCATAAGGGCATTTATCTGGTGGACGAATATGGATGGCTGTGGTTTGAAAGATGACGGATGCGGCAGAGTGGACATAGATTTGTCGGCCGCTATATTTGACGAGAATTGGAACTATATGGAGCACGTTTCATATACCCGTCTGAGATCTTCAAAGTATAAAGCGTGTCACTCGGGCGACATTATAAATGGCGGCCCTGTGGATGGGGATGGCGTCAGTGAATCCTTGGATGTGGATATAGATTCTGTTCGCAGATGCGGTGCGAGATACGTAGTGTACCAGCTATACTGTTATACAGGACAGGATTATACGGATATGCCTCACGCTATGTTTGGCTGGATGGCAAGGGCTGACGTGAAGTCTGGAGAGATATACGAGCCGAAGACCGTAGAACAGAAGATGGATCTCACTGCAAAGAGCACGGTGTGCATCCCGGTTATATTCGACTGCCTGACCAGGGAGGTCGTATGGTGCGATATGAATCTGTCCATAGGCGGATGCCACTGCCATGCAGGTGGCAATAATCTGGAGAGCAATCTCTCCGGCGTTGCTGCAGTCTGTTATGCCATCACAAATATGAAAAAGCCAGATCTCTATAACCTGATTGCTCTTAATGTCAGGGGCAGAGGCGAGTTTGTCACAAACAGGGATGATGCAGATATTGTGTTTGACATAGAAAATGGTGTAGGACGGAATACGGATCGCGATGAGGGCAGCCAGACGATTGTCACTCCATTTGACACTGAGGTGTTCATGGGTGAGTATCTGTAAGACGAAAGTGCATTAGTGTATTTTCACTTCACCATGAGCTGCAGTTCAATAATATATTCGTTCTCATCGTTGGTTTCATAATCATCGATATGGCACATTTCAACAGGATCACCGGCTATCTCAAGCTGGTGGTCTTTTGCGTATTTATAAAGCTTAGGCAGCAGCTCCTTTGCCTTTGTAAGGAAGCCGCGGTAAGTCATGGAAAGATATCTTCCAGCTGGAAGTATGTAATTGCAATCATCAGCCTCAAGATATGGGGCATAAGAGCATTGTTGACCTGAAAAAAGTCATAGACAACTACGGAATGTACGAGAACTACGCAGAGGAAGATAATGTTGGATATATGTTTTGAGCCGTCCGACATTTATGCTTCAAAAAGTTGATGACAAAGGCTTATCATATTGGGATCCAGACTGCTGTTGTAGAATTCCACCGTGCCTTTTTCCACAGAAGGGGTGAGCAGCTCTGCTATGCGAAGTCTTCGCTGAAGCTCCATGGCGGTGCCGTGGGCACCATTGAATATCTTAACCCCAGGACCGGCGATTTGCTGGATTACTTTTTCCACGAAGGGATAGTGAGTACATCCAAGTACAATGGCATCAATGTTGTGTTTTAGTGCAGGTGCAAGAAGACTTCTGATAAAGTCTGTCAGCTCATCCCCATCAAGTATTCCTTTTTCCACATAATCTGCAAGTCCCGGACATGGAACTGGGTATATGTCAGAGTCCTTTGAATAGTGGCTCATAAGATCTTTAAATTTCGGGAGTGACAGAGTAGCAGGCGTTGCCATGACAGCGACTTTGTCGTGCTCTTTCCACAGAACGGCAGGTTTTAAAGCCGGCTCTATTCCGATTATCGGGATGGAAGGATGTTGTTCCCTGAGCTTTGAAGCGGCAGCACTTGTTGCAGTATTGCACGCTATGACTATAGCTTTGACATTTTTTGCAAGAAGAAAATTCGTACATCTTTCAGAGAGGGTTATGATCGTTTCAATCGGCTTTGTGCCATATGGTGCATTTGCCGAGTCTCCATAATATAAATAATTTTCGTTTGGCATAAGTTCCACGACATCTTTTAATACGCTGATACCGCCAAATCCTGAGTCAAATATTCCTATTGCGCGTGAATCCATAATTTATCTCCAGAAGAATTACACATCTTTCTATAGAAAACAACTATATGTGTAAGTATTTTCAATCGGTTATTAGTGTTATACATGAGTACCAATATTACATAAATTATACTATCTGACCACAAAAAAAACAATGCATGCAGAAAACAATACTTGCAGATATTCTATACATAAAGTAAATATGAATAAATAATACTATGATTTGGTATAAAGATTAAATGTTCATAAACATGTAGACTATCGGTTCAGGCAAGTGGTAAAATGATACGAGTCATCATTTAGATTGTAGAAGTGTTTAGTTACGAAAGGATAGATAGTATGGGCAGAGATATGATTTCTACAGTAAAAGAGAAGATGGTAGAGTATTATTCAGGCGATTCAAGAAGAGTGCATCATTTTCTAAAAGTCCATTCGTTCGCAAAACTTATAGGAGAGTGTGAGAGTTTACCTGAGTACGAATTAGAGATTCTTGAAATTGCAGCACTTGTTCATGATATAGGAATAAAGAAAGCAGAGATGAAATATGGATATAACAATGGCTCGCTTCAGGAGAAAGAGGGACCTCCGGAGGCAAAGAGTCTTCTTAAGAATATAGGGGCTGGTGAAGACCTGACAGAACGTGTATGCTATCTTGTCAGTCATCATCATACTTACAGGGATATCCAGGGAATGGACTATCAGATACTTGTCGAGGCTGATTTCCTCGTTAATTTGTATGAGGATAGGGCTGACAGAGATACGATTATCAAGGTGTATGGCAATATATTCAGAACAGAAAGTGGGAAAAGACTTTGCAGACAGTTATTCCCTGTGGTTAGTTGAAAAAATTCGTGAATATGTTATAATCAAAAAGAATGTGCGCCTGTGCGGGGCACATATGATGGGGCAGTTTATTTGAGAACTGACATACGGCATCAGTCTTTTGTGAAAACAGTTTTGTGACTGATGTTCCATTTGGAGGAAAGAATATGAGATTATATATATCGAAACTACTCACTGTTATTCTTCCGGTTATAGGAGTTTTGTGTATATTTGGTTTTACATTTGCTGGTAATATATTTTATGGATGGGTAGTATTTGTAGTTTTGGCTTTGATATCAGGACTTATCAATACGATATTTTTCAGGTGCCCTCATTGTGGCAAATCTATACCGGCAAACAGTACGGTCAATCAGAAATATTGTCCGCTCTGTGGCGAAGATTTGGGGATGAAGCCGTCACGCATAAGCTACTATGGCAGATGTCATAAGGATAAACATGGCTGTCTTAGAGGCTATACGATAGTGGGACCCATGGTATTTATAGTTTGTTTTATTATTCTGTTATTGATAATTATCGCAATATTTGGAATTGGCAGCCTGACGAAATTTATGGGAAGGACTGCGGTTATCATAGCATTTGCAATCAGCGTTGTTCTTGCCCTGTTTTGCCGTATAGTGGTGTCGTCAGCAGTGAAACTGGATGATGAAGCGATATATTATAGTAAGGTTCCGTTTGTATGGAAAAGATATGACATAGATGATGTAAGAGCCTGTGAGAAGATGATAAAACCATTTTATCATGTTAAAAGGGGATATGTGTTTGCCACGTCGAAGGGGCTGGTGTCCATCCCTATGGCAGCATACGCTGGAGGACAGGAACTGTTTAGAACTTTCACTGACAGATTGGGACAGAATATGCCTGATGTCCGTCCGGATTTGGTGATTTCAAAGCATTCAGAACAGGCAAAGGCAGATGAAGAGCATTACTTGGAGATGCTGAGGGAATATAATGAGTTATATGTCGCAAAATAGATATAGTAACGAAGGAATGTTACAAAAACACACGAAAGGATACATAATAGTATGGATGTAAAAGATATCGGAAAGAAAATTGAGAATGAAAATCTTGTAAAGGCTATGAAAGAGGTAAGGGCTAATGAGAATAGCGCAACACTTAGGACATTATTTGAGTCAGTTGTCCATGCTGTGTTTGTAGTACCTGCAAAGTTTGACGAAGAGCCTAAACCTGATGAGAATGGAAAAGTGACATTTCAGAATGGAGTAAAGATAAATTTCTCACTTTTGACAAATGAACAGGGAGACAAGGTACTCCCATGTTTCACTGATTATGAGTCTATGGATGCTTCACAGTTTGCTGAGGGATTTCAGAGAATTATACTGCCATACAAGCAGCTTGAAGACCTTGTATATAATTCAAATGGACAGATAAGCGGAATTGCTATGAATCCATTTTCTGATAACTGCTTTATTTCTGGCGAGTTCATACGTCAGTATCGAGAGAACTCACAGACAGGACTGGTTCAGAGCAAATTGAAACCGGGAGCAAAGATAAAACTCAGAACTCCGAAATATCAGCCAGTACAGATGCTTGACGTTGCAAAGGAATACCTTGTGAAGAGTGAGAACATCAACAGGGCTTATATACAGATGATGGAGGAAGAGGGACAGGAAGATAAGTATCTTGTTGCTCTTGAGGTTATAGGGGATGAGAAGAAGACGTTTGCGGAACTTATACCACTTATGAAGCCGTATTCATTTGGAATAGAGCTTGCATTTGTAAGAACCGATAATCCGCTTGGCCGCAAGGTCGCAGATCTTGCAGAACCGTTCTATGTCAAAGAAGGGTTAGCCGATGTTGAGGATACTGATGGTGAGAGTGATGATGTAGATGAGGGTACTGAAGAGTAGAATTCGGAAGATACGGATTGGAAGGCATAATCCATATAAAATATAGAAGAGGTAATTATGTTTAAGAAATATTTGTTTATCTTTCTGTTATCAATGGTACCCATTATTGAGCTGAGGGGCGCGATCCCATATTCTGTGGGATTTGACCTGCCATCTCTGCCGTCATTTATAGTGTGTGTTATAGGCAATATGGTTCCGGTACCATTTATTTACTGGTTTGCCAGAAGAGTGCTTGAGTGGGGCAAGGATAAGAGATTTATAGGAAAGTTTTTTACATGGTGTCTGGATAAAGGAGAGCGTGGTGGCAAAAAGCTTATGGAGAAGTCAGGTGCAGGTGTATATATTGCACTGCTTCTGTTTGTAGGTGTCCCGCTTCCTGGAACAGGAGCGTGGACAGGAACTCTGGCAGCAAGCTTCCTCGAACTTGACTGGAAGAAGAGTGTGATCATGGTCATGATTGGAGTTGTCATGGCAGGTGTTATCATGTACCTTGGAAGCAAAGGGCTTTTCGGGGCTATAGGCTTTATGACTTCGAGATAACTGTATAAAGCTTATTATATAGTAGAAATTCAACTAAAAGGAGGCCGAAAACTATGGCTATGAATCCTGCGATGCTATTTAAGATCAAAGGCGCCTGGGAGAAATTCGTACAGAATCATCCGAAATTCCCATTGTTTCTGAGAGCTGCGTCGACAAGCGGTATAAGGGAAGGCTATATCATAGAGGTAAAGATTACGGATACGGACGGAAAAGCCATCTGTACAAACGTTAAACTTACAGAATCTGATATGGAACTTATCGGTATGATAAAGGATATGAGCTCGGGAACCCGATAAATCTTGTCATCAGATATATTTATGGCAAATAATATAAAAGACTTCTTGACTTGCACTGCATGATTGTGTTATTGTAGACTTTGCGATGAAAGAGGTCTTTTTTTTGTGCCTTAAAATAACAATGGAGGTAAGTGGAAATGCGCGTTAAAATAACATTGGCATGTCAGGATTGTAAACAGCGTAATTACAATATGACAAAGGATAAGAAAACGCATCCAGACAGAATGGAAACAAAGAAGTACTGTAGATTCTGCAAGGCTCATACAGTACACAAGGAGACAAAATAGTCTGAACCGGTAAGGAGGAAGTGAGTTATGTCTAAATCAGAAGAAAATTCAAAAACTCTCAAAAGAAGCTGGTTTCAGGAATTAAAGGGAGAGTTCAAGAAGATTACATGGCTTGACAGGAAATCCCTTGCAAGACAGTCATTTGCGGTAATACTTTCATCAGTCGTTCTCGGCTGCGTGATCGCTATCGTTGACTGGCTAATTCAGATTGGTTTGAATTTCATAGTTGGGTAAAGGATGGTGGAGAATATGTCAGAAGCAGAGAATGCAAGATGGTATGTTGTTCATACCTACTCAGGATATGAAAACAAAGTAAAGGCTGATATTGAGAAAACAAAAGAAAACAGGAATTTGCAGGATCAGATCATAGAAGTAGTTGTTCCTGTTGAGGATGCCACAGAGATCAAGAATGGAAAGCCTAAGGATGTTCAGAGAAAGATTCTTCCTGGTTATGTGCTTGTAAACATGGTCATGAATGATGTGACATGGTATGTTGTGCGTAACACAAGAGGAGTTACAGGGTTTGTTGGTTCGGATCCAAGAAAGCCTGTTCCTCTCACAGACGAGGAACTTAGCAATCTGTATCAGACATCAGAGGAAATCGTTGTTGACGTCGAAGTTGGCGACTCAGTGACAGTTACTTCAGGTGCATGGGAAGGCACCGTAGCAACAATTAAGGCAATTAATACTGCAAAACAGACCGTAGCCATCGAAGTAGAGATGTTTGGTCGTGTAAATACTGTTGATATTGCGTTTGCTGATATCAAGAAGTTGTAATTATCAAGTGGAAGGGTAAGCCCCGTTATCACCACAATATTTTGGAGGAATGCTAAAATGGCAAAGAAAGTAGAAGGATACATCAAATTACAGATACCTGCAGGAAAGGCAACTCCTGCACCACCTGTTGGACCAGCACTTGGTCAGCACGGTGTTAATATCGTTGCTTTCACAAAGGAATTCAATGCAAGAACAGCTAATGAGGGTGACATGGTTATTCCTGTCGTTATCACAGTATATCAGGATAAGAGCTTCAGCTTCATTACAAAGACTCCACCTGCAGCACTTCTCATCAAGAAGGCATGTAACATCAAGTCAGGTTCTGCAAACTCAAAGAAGACTAAGGTTGCAACAATTTCTAAGGCTAAGGTTCAGGAGATCGCTGAACTTAAGATGAAGGATCTGAACGCTGCAAGCCTTGAGGCTGCTATGAGCATGATCGCTGGAACAGCTCGTTCAATGGGCGTTACAGTTGAAGAGTAATACAGATATTTAGTGGGAGGGTCGCTCCCGATATGACCACAGGAGGTTTATAATAATGATAAAGAGTAAGAAATATGTAGATGCAAGCAAGCTCTATGATAAGACAGCTGCTTACGAGGCAACTGAGGCAGTTGCTTTAGTTAAGAAGATGGCTTCAGCTAAGTTTGATGAGACAGTAGAGGCACACCTCAGACTCGGCGTTGATGGACGTCACGCTGATCAGCAGGTTCGTGGTGCTGTAGTTCTTCCACACGGAACAGGTAAGACTGTTAAGGTTCTCGTATTTGCTAAGGGTGCTAAGGTTGACGAGGCTCTTGCAGCAGGCGCTGATTACGCTGGTGGAGATGAGCTCGTACCAAAGATCCAGAACGAGGGATGGTTAGACTTCGATGTTGTAGTTGCAACACCTGACATGATGGGCGTTGTAGGACGTCTTGGTCGTGTACTTGGACCAAAGGGTCTCATGCCAAACCCTAAGGCTGGAACAGTTACTATGGACGTAACAAAGGCTATCTCAGATATCAAAGCTGGTAAGATAGAGTACAGACTTGACAAAGCCAACATTATCCATGTGCCAGTGGGAAAAGTTTCTTTCACAGAGGAACAGTTAAACGAGAATTTCCAGACATTAATAAATGCTATTGTTAAGGCAAAGCCAGCAGCTGCTAAGGGTCAGTACCTTAAGAGTGTTGTAATTGCTTCAACAATGGGACCTGGTGTCAAGATCAACACAACAAGCTACGTATAAATCGGACAAAGCTGTTTGATCTGATCATCAGATAACAACATCAAAAGCCCCACACCGATATGAGATATCTTCAGGATATGATCATATGGTGTGGGGCTTTTTTCAGTAAAATCAAGGCTTGCAACTGTCGGTTGCGTGCTCTGCAACTATAATTAGCTTGTGTGAAAGTGATTTTTTTCTATAATCAAGTTATTGCTAATTTTATAGGAGGAACAAGAGTATGGCAAAAGAAGAAAGGTACAGTTGGAATGTCCAGATAAATGGCGTTGTGTATCTGGTGGAGTATATGAAAGGCAGCGTGTATATCAACGGCGGTGAGGCTTTTAAACTTAGGTCACTTGAGCGTAAAAGAAAGTTTATGGTTCCGAGATGCGATTATATCGTGCCGCTTGCAGGAAAGGAACTGACACTGATAATAGGTCAGATAGATGGCGTTGTACTTCTCATGGATGGAATAGACCTTAAGACCGGACAGCCATATCAGTCACCAAAGCTGCCGGGATGGACATGGGTGTTCTATGTACTCTATCTGGTGAATATCTTTTTGATACTTGGCGGTGCGCTAGGTGCACTCATCAATGCGACCGTGGCAACTATAACCACATCTGTGGCAAATAACAAGAAGATGTCCACCGGTAAAAGGGTGGCTATATGTATAGCTATGTATGTCGTAGCAACAGCGATAGAGTTTTGGATCGCAGTATCTGTTGGCAGATTAATGCGTAGATTCTGATGAAATGCACTCCCATATATAGAACGTGATATGTGGTTAATATTTTCTTTGCAATAACTTGATTATTGATCGTGAAGGATTAAACAGTGGATTTATTGATGTGATACAATCTGGTGAAATTGTGTCAATAATAGTTGTTTAATACACATACAAAAAAGCGTATGAGCACAACCCTCATACGCTTTTAATATTTATAAAGACTTCTGTAATTCTTTTGACTGCTTAAGGAGTGTACGTGCCATACTTTCCGGGTCGTCTGCTTTCATGATGGCAGACACCACGCATATCCCTGCTATTGGAATCCCGGACAGAACGCCCAGATTGGAGGCGTTCAGTCCGCCTATAGCATTTACCGGGATGGGTACTGCCTTGCAGATTTCCCGGAGAGTATCCGTGGATGTGAGAACTGTCTTGACCTTTGTTGTGGTCGGATATATGGCGCCGACGCCGAGATAATCGGCACCCTGTTCGTAAGCTTCTGTGGCCTGAGAGACAGTCTTGGTGGTTGCACCTACTATTTTGTCACATCCCATAAGTTTTCTGGCTGTCTTAACCGGCATGTCTGTCTGTCCCACGTGGACACCTTCAGTATCCACTGCCAGTGCCACATCTACACGGTCGTCTATGATCAGAGGCACATTATATCTTTGGGCGATCCTGTGCACGCATTCTGCAAGATGGATATATTCACGGGTAGTTCTGTCCTTTTCTCGGAGCTGCAGCAGTGTGACACCTCCGCTTAGAGCACATTCAACTCTGTACAGAAATTCACTTTCTGATAAGCCTGTGCTGTCGGTTATAAAATACAAAGTTGGATCAAATTTATACATATAAAACTCCTTATCATACATAGAGATAATCATTTAAAACAGGCTGGAGACCTTCGCTTTCTATGTCGGAATACATATGCTCCAGACTTCTGTTATCATTTATCTCAAACTGTTCGTCTCCCTGCTTGGAAGATGCCTCCTTGCCGCTGTATTTGCTTTCGTGGTCACCTATACCCGTAGAAACTCCTGCGGATACCTTGGTGGCTGCGATCTTGACTATTCCATTTCTGAAATCGGCGCTTTCTCTCGAAGACACGGTTATTCCGGCGTATGGCAGGAATATTCTGTATGCGCACAGTATCTGGCAGAGCTGTTTTTCGTGAACATCCAGAGGGTTTATCTTCTCATTGTTTATTATAGGTCGCAGTCTTGGGCAGGAGAGCGATATCTCGGCATGAGGATATTTCCTCTGCAGATAGTATGCATGCAGTGCTGTTGCCAGAGCGTCCTTTCTAAAGTCGGAGAGCCCCAGCAGTGCTGAGAATGCTACCCCTCGCATGCCCCCCATGAGTGCACGTTCCTGCGCATCGAAACGGTATGGCCAGACTCTTTTATGCCCCATCAGATGAAGAGTCTCATATTTGTCTGCGTCGTAGGTCTCCTGGAATACTGTCACATAGTCGGCGCCGCATTCGTGGAGATATCGGTATTCATCGGTGTTTACAGGATAAATCTCAAGTCCCACCATACGGAAATATTTTCTGGCAAGACGGCAGGCCTCCCCGATATATGTCACATCACTCTGACTGCGGCTCTCTCCCGTGAGGATAAGGATCTCCTCCATGCCGCTGTCTGCGATTATCTTCATTTCCTTCTCAATCTGCTCCGTGGACAGCTTCATTCTGTTGATGTGGTTGTAACAGTTGAAACCACAGTATACACAGTAGTTTTCGCAGTAATTTGCTATGTAGAGGGGGGTGAACATATATACAGTATTTCCAAAATGACGGCTGGTCTCACGGCTGGCGCGCACGGCCATCTGTTCAAGAAATGGTTCGGCGGC
>ULWV01023250.1_pt1 | contig 16297 bp, 18 predicted proteins | sample 1960651 | NCBI WGS metagenome assembly ULWV01 (sample SAMEA4835820, study PRJEB28245) | human gut metagenome | biome: gut microbiome; material: fecal sample | place: Denmark | collected 2008
AGCCAAACGACATTGATGTTTCGAAATTAACCGAATTACAAGAATTATCAAGAAATGGAGCTTTTAAATCTGTTATGAGTTTTTATATTAGATGGATTTATCAATATGTGAATGGTGTTTATACAGAAAAAGAATATGCAAATAAATTAAGAGAAGATTTTATAAATAATAGAAAAATCCTAATTACAGAATTAACTAATAGAAATATAACTTTTCATCCTAGAATACCCGAAGCATTATCTTGGCTCTTTATAGGTTTTGAGAAATTTTTAAACCTTATGAATAATGCAAATGTTCTTACAAATGATGATTTACAATTTTTAGTTTCCGAATTTGCAGATATTTTAATAAATCTAGCAATATCTCAATCTAAAACTGTTACTGAAGATAATCCTAGTATAAAGTTTGTTACTAAATTAAATTCATTGTTAGAAAGCAAAATTGCAAGAGTTCAAGATATAAGAACTTATCAATATGCAGGTGGAGATGGCTTTATTGGTTATGAAGATGATATGTACTATTATTTAATATCAAGCATATCTCATAAATTAGTAAAAAAACTTTGTGATGAACAAGGAGAATTGTTCTCAGTAAGTGAGAGAACTCTATTAAAACACTTAGATGAAGATGGATTTATAGAAACTTCAAAAGATAGTAGAACAAAATTACTACGAGTTGGTGGTAGTCCACAAAGATTTATATGGTTAAAAAAAGATAAATTTAGGAGTATTATACAGTAATATTTTCTGTTACAACTGTTACATTTTTCTAAATTGCATATGGTTGTAAGAAAATATTAGTAACAATTATCTAAAATTATCTGATACAAAAATGAAACAGAATTTGTTACAACTTGTATCAGATATGTAACAAATGACAAAAGTTTATAATCAACTTATATAACTATATTCTACGATGTTGTAACAGATGTAACAGTATTTTTATATATACTTACTCTACTTTTTGTTAAATCTAAGCTATTCTTTGTAGTTTTTTATAGGCAAGATTCCTAATTGTATAGACATACAATTAAATGGTTGCGTTATTGCTTTAGCAATTACGAACCATTATATGTGGCTTTGCCACTAGATTTTACACCCAAAATTCACTTTGGGTATTTTAATTTTGGGAGAACCCAAACCCCTTTTACAAATTTTAGAGAAAGGAACTTAAGATATATGAGAAAAAATAATAAACAAATTAATTTTAGAGTTAGTGAAAAAGATTATAACTATATAAAAAGGCAATCTGAAAAAGCTAATATAACTTTAACTGACTATTTAAAATATTCAGCACTTAACAAGAACATATATGTAATTGATGGATTAGATGATGCTACAAGAGAACTTGCTAAAATTGGAAATAACTTAAATCAGCTAACTAGACTATGTCATCAAGGTGTTATTACTTGTTTAGATTTAAGTGAAATTAGAGAGCAGGTGAAACATATATGGCAATTATTAAATTTACTAACTCCAAATCAACTTTAAAACATATTATAAATTACATAACACAAGATGCTAAAACTACTACTGAATTAATTACAGGAAAAGATTGTACTTCTGACAATGCCTTAGAGGAAATGCAAACTGTAAAAAATTTATATAACAAGACAACTGGCAGACAATATATTCATTTAGTACAATCTTTTTCCCCTAACGATAATTTAAGTTATGACAAAGCACATGAAATTGGATTAGAACTTGCAAAACAATATAAAGGTTTTCAAGTATTAGTAGCAACTCATACTGACAGAGAACATGTACATAATCATCTCGTAATAAATTCTGTATCTTTTGAAGATGGTAAGAAATTTCAACAAAGTAAAAAAGATATGGAAAAAATAAAAATACATTCTAATGAATTATGTGCAAAAAATGGACTTTCCACTATTTCATTAAAAGGAAATTCAAAGGTTAGTAATAGTTTAACACTAAAAGAATATCAAGTAGCAAATAAAGGTCAAAGTTGGAAAATGCAACTAATAAATGCCATTGACTATTCAATAGAAAATTCATTAACTAAAAAAGATTTCATATCAAATATGAATAGTTTAGGTTATCAAGTTAATTGGACTGATACAAGAAAAAGTATAACTTACACTACTCCAACTGGAATGAAGTGTAGAGATAATAAATTATATGATATTAAATATTTAAAGGAGAATATGCAAAATGAGTTTAATAGAAAATTTAAAAGAGAAAAATCAAATACCACAGCAAACACAAATGAAAGCAGAGTTTTACACAGTTCAACCAGAAACGTGGATAACTCTTTTCAAGTGGATAGAAGATACGAAGGACAAAATCAAAAATATGGAATACAAAATGGACAAGCAAATTTCAATGGCAGACATTCTGAATACACTAAAAAAGGAACTTACAGAAACAATAAGAATACATCTGGAAGTTCAGATGATGAAATATCAAGAGGAATTGAAAGAACTACAAAAGATAAAATGGAAAAATATATTCAAAGGGATACCAATAGGTATTGTAATAGGTATTTTAGTAACCGTTCTCTGGATACATTAGTATCCCTTGCCTATTTATTTGAAAATAGACAATATAATCAAAATAAACCTAAAAGAACAATAAGAAGTTTTAGGAGTTTAAGCAAACAAGCTAAAAAAGAATGGATTATGAAGCATAAATATTCAAGTAGTTTTGATTGGTTTGAAGAAGATGAATGGGAAATGTAAAAAATATTTTTAAAAATATTGACTTTTGACTGTCATAATGTTATTATATTTATGACAGTCAAAAAGGAGGTGGATATGACTGAGAAAAAGCTAGGTCGTCCAACTGATAATCCTAAGAATACTAAATTAACTGTTCGTGTAGATGCGGAAACATTGGAAATATTAGAAAAATATTGTAAAAAAGAAAATATATCTAAAATGGAAGGTATTCGTAGAGGAATTAGAAAATTGGACAAATAAAAAAGGAAATAGTGTTTCTGACAGTCAATCTTATTACACTATTCCCTAGCAATACTACTTCGAAAGTAGAATTACATGAATATTATATCACATGCAATCTTCTACTTTCAACAAAAATGAAAATTTTAATGAAAGAAGGAGGATTTTTTATGCCTATCAATCAAAATTTATTTGAAGAAGAACTTGATGCGTTCTTTAATAATCTAATCAATTCATATCTAAACTATTTATCACAAGAAGATGAAATTTATAAGAAGCTTGGTAAAAATAAAAATTCTTGTATTGAAAATTTTCTAAAGGACTTTCCTAATACTAATGATTCTTTAGAAAAACTTATCAATTATATTTATTTAGAAAATGAATATGAATCTGATGCCTTATATAGACAAGGTTTTATTGATTGCTTTAACTTTCTAAAACTTCTTGATTACTAAATCAAGGAGGTTCAATATGTCAAAAAGAGGTCAAAATGAAGGCAGTATTAGACAAAGAAAAGATGGTACTTGGGAAGCTAGATATACTGTAGGTGTAAAAGAAAATGGAAAGCCTAACAGAAAATCTGTATATGCTAAAACTAGAAAAGAAGTTAAAGACAAATTAAATGCCATTTTGTTATCTCTAAAGAATGGAACTTATACTAATTCAAATAATATATTATTCATAGATTGGCTTAGCAAATGGCTTGAAACTTATGCTAAGCCTAATATAAAACTTGCTACATATACAAGTTATGAAACATATATACGAGGTCATTTGAAACCTTATTTTTCTAATATAAAATTACAATCTGTTTCAGCAGAAATGCTACAAAAATTCTTTAATTATAAACAGAACAATGGTAGATTAGATAATCGTGAAGGTGGCTTATCAGCTAAAACTTTGAAAAATATGTATAATATGCTACATGCTTCATTTAAACAAGCATATATTAATGGATTAGTTCAAACAAATATCGTTGAAACTATAAGAACTCCTAAAATTTTCAGAAAAGAAATGAGAGTTTTAACTAGAGAAGAACAAAATAAATTAATTCATGTTGCTAGAAATTATAGATTAGGAATTGTTGTTATATTAGATTTATTTACAGGTATGAGATTGGGTGAAATCCTTGCTCTGAGATGGTGTGATGTTGATTTAAAAGGTCAAAATTTAATTGTTAGAAATAGTATTAAGAGATTATCTACCCATGAGAAAGCATCTAAAAATCAGAATAAAACTAAATTAATTTTAGATACTCCAAAATCTCAAACAAGTTATAGAGAAATACCGCTTCTCTCTCCTATTGTTAAAGAATTAAAAACTCACAAGCAAAAACAAAAAATTGAAATCCAATTAGCTGGTAAATCCTATATAAATAAAGATTTTCTATTTTGTAATCAAATTGGAGAACCTTATGATCAGAAAACTTTTTGGAAAGAGTATTCTTTAATGTTAATAGATGCCGGTTTACGAGATAAAAAAGAAAAACCAATTAGAAATAAAATTAAAAAGAATATAAAATCTAAACCCAAATCTCATGCTGATAAAGTTCAAGTTACATTCCATACTTTAAGGCATACTTTTGCAACTAGAGCAATTGAACAAGGTATGGAAATTCCAGTACTTAGTAAAATTCTAGGACATGCCGATATAAGTACCACTTTGAATAAATATTGCCATGCTATTCCAGATAGGAAACGTGAAAATATGGAAAAAATCGAGTGTTTATATGATGATAGCCTAGATGGTGGAATCTAGGCTATTTCTATGTAAATAATATTTTTTATCATAAAAATTCCTTATCCTGTTTTTCTACAATAATTATCTCTCATCTATATCTATTTCCTTATATGTATATTGGGCTACTTCACAATTTTCTAAGCATAATGGAAGTAGTGTGTCCATATCTGGTATTCCTTCAAAATAACATTTTACTGGAATGCTAATTCCTCCGTGAGCTACTATTAATATTCTTTTTCCTGCATACTCTTTTCGAATACTACTTAAAAATTTATTTACTCTATCAAAAAAGTCTTTTATATTTTCTGCTCTTTCATATTGTAGATTTTGTTTATAACTCCAAAAAGCATTAAAATCAAAACCAGTATTGGGCATCCCCTCAAATTCTCCAAAATCCCTTTCTGAAACTCTTTCGTCAATTATGATTGGAATGTTTCTCTCTTGATTTATAATATCTGCTGTTTGCTTTGCTCTTTTTAATGGAGAACACAATATTAAATCTATTTTTTCATTTTTTAAAGTATCTCTTGTAGCTTCAGCTTGTTCAATTCCTTTTTTATTTAATTCAATATCAGCTTTTCCTTGTACTTTCTTTAGCACATTCCAATCAGTTTGTCCGTGTCTTGTTAATAATATTTCCATTATAAACCTCTTTTCTAAATATTCTCTTTCAATAATTTATCCAAAAATACTGCAACACCATCTTCATCATTAGATAATGTAATTTCATCTGCTTTTTCTTTAACAATATCAATTGCATTATCAACAGCAACTTTATATCCTACTTGTTCAAACATTGACAAATCATTATTATCATCACCTATCGCAATAGTTTCATCTTTTGCAATTTTTAGAATTTTTAGTAGTTTTTTTACTGCATTTCCTTTATTTGAATCTATATTAGCTATATCGCAAAATATAGTATTGTTATCTTTAAATTTAATATCTAATAAACTTTTATGCCTATTTTTTATCTCTACATTTTCTACTTTTTCTATTTTAGGTATTAAGTTTTTTATTTTATCAAAACTACTATCTGCAATGGTACATTGAACAACATCATTTTTATATACAAAATCTCTTATATTTTCTTCTAATTTCTTTTCTTGTTCTGGATGCTTTACTTTATTAACTACTCTGCCCTCTCCTACATTCATAATATATCTAACATCTTCTGGATTAGCAATTTCATAAAGTTTTATCAGAGCCTCTTTATTCATTTTATTAACATATATAACTTTATTTTGTTCATAATCATAAATATTGCCACCACTTGAAGTAATAATATATTTACTAGCAAAACATTCTCTACTTATTTGCTCTGTATATTTTCTTGGTCTTCCAGAACATAATATAACTAATATTCCTTTTTCAGTAGCTTTTTTTATTGTATCTATTGTTTTGACTGAAAGATTTTTGTTACTATCTCTTAATGTTCCATCTATATCTATAAAAATTGCCTTAACCATAAATTTCAACTCCTAATAATCTAAATTTAATCTTTATCATAAATACTTTTTCTATGATATTTTTCTGCATTTAATTTTTCTTTTAAATATATTGACTTTTCTAAATCAATATCATAAACATTCGCTAGACAAAGAATATAGTATAAAACATCATAAAGTTCTTCTTCAATAGTTCCTTTTATATTATCATCAACCATTCTTTTATCTTTTCTAATACATTCCGAAAGTTCCCCTGCTTCTTCTATAAATTTCATAAAATATCTATCATATATTTTACTATCACCTATTGTTACGCCATCTATTTCTTTTATTTTTTGTTGTAGTTCTGTTAATGTCATTCTATTCATTTCTATTATCCCTTTCCTAAACATTAATTATTATCTTTCCATCATTTTATAATATGTTATTAAATCCGAAGTTTCAAATTTTAGTTTATTAAGTGTATTTTTCATTACTTCATTATTTACACCAACTAAATCAGTAATAAAATTGCATTCATCTTCAATTTTTTCAAGTTCTTTTATTAATCGCTTATATATTCCTTGCCCTCTATATTCACTTTTTACATACGCTTGAGATAAATATATTCCTTTTCCACAATTTGCCCAATATACATAAGAGTATAATATCATTCCTGCAGTTTCGCCATCAATTTCAGCAATAATTGATTTACAAATTTTATCTTCAAATAAATCTTTATCAATTCTTTTTTCAAATGTACTATCATTTAATCCAGATAAAATATTTATTTCTTTATTGGCATTTAATATAAATTCTTTATCTTTTAATTCTGCATTTCTAAAAATCATAATATATTCCTCCGTTATTTACTAAAATCACTAATACATTTACTTATTTCTTTCTTTTGTTCTTCAAAATTAAATCTTGTTACAGGTATTTTCCCTATCATATCCATTTTCATAAAATGATTTAATATATCAAATGCTTGTAATGTATTTTCTGTTCCGTTTCCACTTCCACCTGCACAAGCTATTGAAATAAATTTCTTTCCTTTAATTTTTGAATTATCATTAAAAACATCACATCTTTTCAATCTATCAAAAAATGTTTTAGCACTTTCACTCATTTCCCAGAAATAAACTGGTGTTACAAAAATATATCCATCATATTCATTCATCGTAATATAAATTTCGTTAAAATCATCATTCATAATACATTTATGTTCCTCTAAACAAATGCCCCATCCTCGTTTACCACAAGCCATACATTTTTTAATGTTTTTGTAATTCATACATATATGTTCAGTATTTATATTTTTCTTGTTTAATTCATTTATACACTCATCAACACAAGTAAAAGTCAATCCTTTTTTATTAGGAATATAACTATCTTCATTTACTTTATTATTACTAAAACTTAAAATTAATATTTTCATAATTAGCTCCTAATATTATTTAATCTATTTTCATTACTGCCACAATACAAGTTTCTAACAATTCATCATATTTATTTTTATCTATTCCAAGTATATCAAAAGATTTTAATTCATCTTTCATTTCAATAAATTTATGGATCTCTATATTTTTAAATCCAACTTCTCCAAAAAATGATTTTATGTGTTCTATATCCTCGAATCTTTCTTTTAAATCATTTCTTGATGTAATTATACTTACATCAGTATTATAATTTGGTATACATTCATCTTGCTTTTGAAGAAGTTTTTTAGGAGTAACATCACAAGTAATCCATACACCATTATATTTTTTTAGCATATTATAAACATTTGTAGCAACAATTTTCTTTTCTTCAAATGTTAAATATCTTAATAGTCCCTCATTTATAATCGCAATTTCTCTATCCTCATCAAAATATTTTTTGCATTCTATATAGTCTTTTTCATTTAATGCATTACCACTTATTATATGTAAATTATCATTAATATTATCAATAGCTTTTATTAATTGTATTTTGTTTTTAGAGACATTATCTAAATCCATTTCAACATATTTGTAGCCTTTCTTTGAATAAATCAATCCTCTTGAAGAATAGCCTGCTGCAAGTTCTAACACTTGTTTTATCCCTAATCTATCAAGTAATCTATTAGTTAATTTGTATCTTGCTTCTATCTCTGGTGCTAACAATTTATTCAATTTAACTTTATCATTACAATTTTGACTTAACCACTCATATATTTCCTTTTCATAAGGAATGTCTGTAAATATTCTTGGATATGCGGTAAAAATTGCAGTTGGACTAATACTTTCAAAATCTCCTAACATTTTTGTTTTCTCCTTCAATTTCAAATTTACTATTTATTCATCAAATAATTTACATTGTTCTTTATTCCATGCTGGAGTACATACAATTGCAAGTTTAAATGAACCTTCCCAATAGTAAATATCCTTTTTATGAATAAATATTATATCTCCTTTTTTAAATCTAAACCATTCTCCATCTCTTTTATAAATTGTACCATTACCCTCTAGTATATAACATAATTCTTCACATTCTAAATTTGAACAATATCCTTTTTCTGGATATCTTCCATTTATTTCATTTATACAGAAGTCCAAATTCTTTTCATTTAAGTCTATTGAATATTCTAATACTGAACTTGTATCTGCATATTTGAATTTTTTTGCTTGTTCTTGTTTAACTATTTTCATTTTATTCCCTCCAAGACAATTTACTTTTCTTATTGCTATTACTATATCACAAATTCCTTAATTATTCCATAGTTTACATTTATTTCTATTGTTTTTCATCGTGATAGGGGTATTTTGCTGGGGTAAAGTACAAAATAAGACTACTTATTTTCTTGTAGTCTTACTCCTATCTATATTCTATAATTTAATTTCTATTTGCTTGTTTCGGGTTATGAGTTCCAACACTCCATTACGCAACTTAATCTCCTTCCATTTTCCAAACCTCTACCTCAACATCTCATCCCTATACCAAATAATCAATCTTCTTACACCAATAAAATCATTCCATTTCATAGTTCCACAAGCCCAACTTTCCCTTTACTTCTATAGGCTCATCAAACACTTCCACACATTCCAACTGCCAACCATAAACCTCATTAAAAGAACTATTTGCATATACATCTTCATTCTCTTCCAACAACATCTCTTTAAATTCTGGTGACAACTTCACACAATCTACCAACTTAACTTTACCCAAAATCTTTCCCGTTGGCACATCTTTTGGAATATACTTTGCCAATCTTTCCATTGCAACTTTATCTATTCCCTTTCCTGCATGAATTAATAAATCCCCTCTATATTTAGTTTGCCAACTTCTAAATTCAAATCTTTTATAGCCTTGCATTATTAATATTGCCCACGGCTGTTTTATCGTTAACACTTTCATATTTTTCTTTCCTATCTATTCAAAACTTTATCCAGCTCTATTTCTGCCTTTTTGACAAAATAATTATCTGTATATATTGGTATTTCACGTTCATTAACTTTTTTAATTAGTTTTTCTATAGTATCAAAATCATTATTTTCTTTTGTCTCTATTTCTATCAATTTATCACCATTATTTATATCCTTTATTGCCAACTCAAATCCATCTTTTTCATATACTACATCATCTTCTTTTATATTCATTATTTCTTTGTAGCCAATTGCTTTTAATAATTTTTTAGCATCTTCTATGTTTAAAATATCACAATTAATGGATTCTTGACTTAATATATTTCCATACTCATCAAAATTTTTGATTTTAAATGTTATTTTTTTGGTTATTCTATCTGATATTCCACTCTTAATATCTCTTATCAGCACTGCCTTTGATAAGATTTCTCTTGTGCTCATTGTTTCTAATTTTAATGTTTTTGGTATGAAATATGTATCATCCATAGAAAATTTATTAACAACTTTAAATCCTTTTTCTTCTACTAATTTATAAAATTTATCAAGTTTTACTTTTATTTTTACTGTTATTTCATTACTTTCTTTTATACCCATTTTACTCTCCATTATATTTTTTTCATAATAATTGCTTATCAATATTCATTTTTTCGAATATGAAGTAATATTTCTTATTTTTTTAAGTCATTATTTATTTTATGTACAGGAAATTTATTTTCTTTTAAAATACTTTTTACTGCACCAGGTAATAATGGATATTCGTCTATTTTATCTATTTCAAGCCATACATATTTTAGATAATCTTTACCTTCTATGTTTTTTAATTCATAATCTATATTTTTATCATCTTCATTAACAAATTCTACTTTATGAATAAACATTATTTCATGATATTTAGAATCTTTCATTTCAAAAAAGTTTTCTATTGTTGATATATAACCATTTATTTCAACATCTTTTCCTATTTCTTCTTTAATTTCTCTTTTGACTGTTTCTGCTGAATTTTCTCCTATTTCAACTCTTCCTCCTATTAAAGCATAATGATTTGTTTTGCCATTTTTGTGTACTAGCACTTTTCCGTTATGAATTATAACTCCTGCTGCTCTTATATTTAATTTGTAATCTTCTACATTGATTGTTAAATCCATTTTTTATTCTCCTTTTAATATTTTTAAAATTATACAACTTTTATAATTTTTTTATATATCTTTTTATTTCTTTCTGATTTTTGCTACGAAAAATCCTTCATATAAATCAGTAGGACATACACATAAAGTTCCAGGAATTTTGCTGTAGAGTATTGGCAAACTTTCTATTCCTTTGAAATTTATAGGAATAATCCCTGCTTTTCCGTCTTTTAAAATACTGTTTATTACTTCTTCGTTTTCACATGATAATATTGAACAAGTAGAATATACCATTTCATGACCAGGTTTTAGTAATTTTATAGCTTTTTTTAATAATGTTTTTTGTACTGATACTGATCTTTCTATCAATTGTTTTGTAAAGTATTTTTCTGTATTTGTATCATTGAAATTAAGTGTTCCGCTTCCACTGCATGGTGCATCTAACAAAATTTGGTCAAATGAGAAAAAATCATCTATAAACCTTGAATCTTTTGGCATTATGAACACACATGTTGCACCTTGTTTGTCTATATTGTATTTTAATCTTTCTGCTCGTATTTTATTTTTTTCACATGCTGTTATATGTGATTTATTATTTGTAAGTGCTGCTATTTGTGTTGTTTTACCTCCTGGTGCTGCAGCCATGTCTAATATATCTATTCCTTCTTTTGGTTCCAGTATTATTGGTGGTAACATTGATGATAAGCTTTGCATGTATATTTTTCCTTTTTTGTATATCTCCATTTCTTGTATTGCTTTTTCGTCTGCATTTTTTATTATGATTGCGTCTTTGCTCCATGTTACTTGTTCATATTTTACTTTTTCTTTTTCTAATTCATCTTTTATTTCTTTAATATTACTTTTTATTGTGTTTACTCTTAGTGTTGTTTTTCTTTTTGCTGTATATCCTTGTATTATTTCTTTTGTTGTTTCTTTTCCATATTGTTTTTCTAGCATTTCTTCTAAAAATTTCATCATTTTTTCTCCTTAACTGACGTCCTTTTTTGTCCTTTGGGGACTGTTCTTTTTGGGACATTTTGTACATGTATACATTGTAGCATTCTAATTTATAACATCGTTTCCAAAAAGGACATTTTTAATAATTAAATATTATCATATAAATTATTGTTTTACAATTGTTACCGGAAATTTTTGGGAATTTTTTTAAAACTATTGACAAATCCAATTTTAAAGTTGTATAATAAGTAAGTCAACACATCGCGGGGTGGAGCAGTTGGCAGCTCGCAGGGCTCATAACCCTGAGGTCGGTGGTTCGAGTCCATCCCCCGCAACCATATAACAAATTTAAGCATCTACTTTTCGTAGATGTTTTTTATATTATAGTAAATCTCTTTGAACTTCGCATATTATAAATACTTTGTTCCGAGATTTGTAAAATCAAATTACTTTTTGAACCTATTAATTTTTATAATATAAAATCAAAATTCAATCTACAAATTTCTAAAAAAAAGAGGGATTTTCTGTGGTGGACCCACAATCCCTCTTTTTTTATTTATTATTATTAAGTTCTTTATATCTCTTAATTTTCATTGTGGAAGTTTTTTCAAACTCGCCCTCTTTAATTTCAAGAGCCTTAACTGCTTTATAAGAAGTCAATTTTTTATTTACTTCTTTAATATTTTTCCAAATTATATCATAAATCTCTTTTTCTGAAATTTCTCCATGTAATTCTTTAATTTTGTCATAATCTGGTATAACTCTTGCAGTAATAATCAATTCTTTTTCTTCTCTTCTACTGTTAGCTTCTGGCTTTTTACCATAAACCATAGATTCTTTAATTTCATCTACTTTGTCTAAAAGCATTTCGATTTCTTCTGGATAAATATTTTTTCCGTTTTGAGTAACAATAACATTTTTACTTCTTCCTGTTATAAATATGTATCCATCATCATCAATGTAACCGATATCTCCAGCATTAAAGTATCCGTCTTCATCTATTACTTTTTTAGTTTCTTCTTCATCTTCATAATATCCTAACATTAAAGTTGGTGATTTTATTAAGATTTCTCCCTCTCCGTTTTCATTTGGGTCTTTTATTTTAATATCTGCTTGAACTATTGCTTTTCCTGCTGAACCTACACATGGTTTGTATTCTGGTGTTAATGCTGCTATTGGTGCTGTTTCTGTTAGTCCGTATCCTTGTAAGAAGTTTATTCCTATATCTTCAAGCCAGTTTCCAACTTTTTTGTCTATTGGTGCTGCTGCTGATACTATGATTCTTAATCTTCCTCCTAAGTTGTCATATATTTCTTTAAATACTTTTTTCTTTATATCTATTCCTGCACCTTTTAACGCGTTTGTTACTGATATCATTGTGTTTACCATTTTGTCTTTTTTGCTTTTTACTATTTTTTCATTTATTTTTTTGTATAAACTTTCTACTAATAATGGCACTGTTAAAATTGCTGTTGGATGTGCTTCTTGTAAGTTTGGCACTATATATCTTAAACCTTCACATATTGCTACAGATGCTCCTGTTGCCATTGGTAATAAAAATCCTATTGTTGATTCATAGCAGTGATGTAATGGTAATACCGAAAATAGCATGTCTATTGGATATAGTTTTACATATGCTGATACTGCATTGATATTTTCTGCTAAGTTTCTGTTGTTTAGCATTACTCCTTTTGCATTTGATGTTGTTCCTGATGTGAAGAATAGTATTTTGAATTCTTCTGGATCTATTTCTATTTTTTCAAAACTGCTATCTCCTGATTTTATTATTGATTTTCCTAAATCAATTAAATATTGTAATCCAACGTATTTGTCTTCTAGTTTATTTTCTGATTTCATTTCAATAAAATATTCTACTTCTGGGATATCTTCTTTTATTTTTTTGATATCTTCTGCTTTTTTAGGTGAATATATTATTGCAGATGCTTTCGATCTTCTTACTATATTTTCTAGTTCATTTAATGGTAATTCTCTGTCTGTTGGTACTGCAATTCCAACTCCACATAGCATTGCCATATATGATACATACCATCCGTATTGAGTTTCTCCAATTATAATTACTCTTTTATTTTTTAGGTTTAAGACATTTGTTAATGCTGTTCCTAATCCAAATACATCTTCTTTAAATTCTTTATATGTTGTTATTTTGTATGGTGTTTTATGGTCTGGCTTTTCTAATATACAGTCTTCGTTTGGATATTTTTCAGCTGTATTTAAGAAACATTCTTTTACTGTTTTGTAGTGTGTCATGTCTTCATATGGTGTTTCTCTTTTTTTCTTTAAGTTCTTTTTTTCTAATTTTTCGTAGTCTATTTCATTTAATTCTTCCATTACATCCATTTTCATTTTTTTAAATTTCATCTTTGGAACTTTTATATCTCTTAACCCCATTTTTTCATTACTCCTTTTTTATTACTATTATATATATTATAACATTTTTGAAAATTTTTCAAGACTGAATATTTGGTCGAATTAAATTTTTTGTTACAATCCAGTAAAAATAATACTTTCAATACCTGAGTAGTATAGTTTGAATATATTTCGAATGCGACCAAAATTGTGTTACAAATTCTTAAGTAAATACTCTAAAGGTCTCCCGTTTTCGTGGTTTGTTAGAGTATTTGCTTTAGAATTTGTTAACACTATGAAGGGAAGCCGAGAAAAATATGAAAACTATACTACTCAGGTATTGCAAGTATTATTTTTATTCAACTGTATCAATTTTTTATTATAGAACTAAAAGTGCGGGCTTCACACTATTTTAGTAAGTGTAAAGTCCGCATTTATCTTTTTATTTTACATCTCTTGAAATTCTTTTATATACAGAATAACTAAATACTCCAATTATTGCAACAACTAGTATTGCTACAAAACCGTATTCTTGCAATCCCGTTTTTGGCAAATTTTTTTTTGATGTTGTACTATCTTGAACCTTTGTATTTTTTGATGATGAACTACTTGCTGCATTATTATTTTTTGATATAGTAATATCATCATTTTTAGTTTCTCCTGTTGTTGATTGTCCAGATTTATCTTTGCTTAATGTTACAATTGCATCATTAACTGTAATGTCTCCAGTTGTAACTCCACCTGAATAAACAATATTTTTTAATGTTACTTTAGTTGAATCTACACTTATTGAAGATTTTACTTTTAATGTTATTGTAAACATTGTTTCTGCTGATGTAACAGCTTCATTTTTCATGGCTGATATACCATTATTTTTTGTTGAGAATGATGGTGTCCAACCTGTAGTTGATTTTAAATCTGATGCTGTTAATGTTTCAAATACTGAAGTATCATAATCAATTTGTGCAGTTAAAGCTGGAACACTGTTACCAGCATTTACACTTGTTAAATTCACATTTATAGTAACTGTATCTCCCTCTTTTAGTTTTGAATCACTTGTTAATGATACATTTGCTGAATATGAACTTGCTGCTAGTGCAATTGTATTTATAGCTATTAACATTATAATAGTTAATATTGCAATAATTGTTTTTTTGTTTGCTTTTGTCATTTTCTCTACTCCTTTCTTATGTATTATTTATATATTTTTAAAAAATATTAAACTTATTTATTTTTTGTATGTTAGTGGTGTTATTTTTAATATTGAACCATTTACTGCTGCTAAATCTGTTGCTGTCAATCTCATATTGTCATCTATATCTGCTGCTTTAAACACTGCTCCTTCTAGTTCTTTATCTAACATTCCTAACACTGCTTGGTTTAATGTTGCTAAATCTTGTGCTGTTGTTCTTCCATCACCACTTAAATCTCCCATTACTACTGCTGTCATTGTGATTTCTTCATCATCTTTTGTTACTTTTATTGTCATATTTGTTCCTACAAAATCACCATTTCTTAATACTTTTCCATTTTGATTTATTACTGTGATTTTTCCATTTGTAGTACAATTATCTATAAATTCTGATAATGTTGTATCTGGTCTTATCTTATCCAAGTATATATCACCATCTTCATAATTGTCAATATCTTTTTCACCAACTTTATATGTTTTTGATGATAAATATAATCCGTCATTTTCCCATTGTGCATATAATATTATATTTTCCAATTTTGAAGTATCTATACTTTCAACTTTTATACCTGATGAATCTGGTTCTGTATACCATCCTTTAAATATAAATTTCCCTTGATTTTGTAAATCTACTAATTTTATATTACTATCTTCTATGGTATATGTTGTAGGGTTTGCGGAGTTATCACTTTCTTTTATATTTCTATATTTAATTGTGTATACTTTTAGAACTATATCATATTTGGCTGTTACTGTTATGTCTTGTTTTATATTTTGTAATTTACTTTCATCATCCCATCCGATAAATTTTCCTTCATATCCAGGTTGTACATTTTCTTTTATTGGTGTTTCTCCTGTATATTCTGCATTTTTACCATATTCAACTTCTTCAGTTGCTAATATACTTCCATCATCATTTTTGTATGTGACTGTATATTTTTTTACTTCATATTTTGCAGTTAATGTTGTGTCAGCATTTATTTTTACTATTGTTTCACTTTCAATTTTATTGTCACTTGAATCAAACCATCCTATAAATGTGTATCCTTCTTTTTCTGGAGTTGGTAATTCTCCATATGGTTGATTATATGTTACTTTTTTAGTTGTTGTATCTAATGTTGTTTCACTTCCAGGATTAAATGTTACTGTATATTCATTTGCTTTCCAATGTGCATATAATGTTATAT
>ULWV01008704.1_pt1 | contig 15936 bp, 16 predicted proteins | sample 1960651 | NCBI WGS metagenome assembly ULWV01 (sample SAMEA4835820, study PRJEB28245) | human gut metagenome | biome: gut microbiome; material: fecal sample | place: Denmark | collected 2008
ACCCACAGACTAGATTAGCATGTTTTGACACCCGAATCCTAATATGCAATCTTTTCTTCCCACGGAAGGTTTCCAGGCTCATAATCGGAGAGTGAAGGACAGCATAGGCGGATTGCGGCGGATATTTTTTTCATCTTGAGGCTTATCGGTGTGTCAGGATACCGCATGCATTCCTTGATTGTGTTGCCCATATAGTAGGAAAAAAGCTCAGCTCTGTCTTCAAGCCGGTTGGTCTTAGCATAAATAGATGTAAAATACTGGCTGTAAATATCAGATTCGGTGCTGTAGATTGTGCCTGAATAACCGTCAGTATTATAAAGTCTGGTATCTGTGTATTCATCTGTGTCAAGCAATTCGGCTGCATTGTCAAAATTGTACATAATGCAATATTCAATAAAATGAAAAAGCTCATGATGGAAAGCGAGTGAAAAATATAAATCAGAATTATCACAGCTTAGAGCTATCTCAATGGATTCTTTGTTGCTGCCGTCCGTATAGCCGTCAGCTCCGCCTAATGTGTCGACAAGGTTGATTGTAATAGGTGAATATTTTTTTAAATCAGAAAAAAGGCTGACAGGATATCTTTTTAAACATTCTTCGAGCATCTCAAGCCGTGAAGCAATCAGGGCATTGTCAGTGATGCCTGTTCCTGATGCGGCATAGCTCCATGTAACTTCAGAGCCGTACTTGATATCTACACCGTAAGTTCTTTTGATTCGTTCTGCCGCAATATCATTCTGTCCGGCAGGCGATGTTGGAATTATGATGTCAGTACCGGATGCTTCAACCGTATCAGGTGCATCATAATGTGAAATGTCAGAAGAATCTTTGTCCGTAAAAGCTTCGGACGCGGCGCTTGATGCAGAGTCTGAAGCAGGAACACGCTCTGCAGAGATTGTTGACCTGCTGCATGCAGACAACACAAACAATACTGTCAAGGCTGGCAGTACGCGGGAAAATCTATGAAAAGTCCGGGATATTCTACCGGACTTGTTTTTATATTTATACATAAAAGGAAACTCCTTATTATTCAATGAAATCTATATAAAGGCTTTTTAGAAGCTCTATATAATAGAATAATGTGAAGTTTCCTTTTTTTCAATACATAATATTTAATTAATTTTTTTTGGTTGTCGTATAACTTTTGTGCATATAGTACAGTTATTGTTCTGTTGCAATGCGCTTTGCGTAGCTCATGGCTTTCTTGACAGGTGGAAGCAACAGGATTATCACTGTGACAACACCCTCAAGAAGGATATATGCATAATTGTAGCATATAGGATATATAGTGGCGAGGCTTGTCGGGAATGATTCAGGCATGTAATCCATCCAGTAGATATAACCGCCTATTGTGTGGAAAAGACCGCGTGCAAGTATTGCTACAATATAACCTATTATAAGTCCGTTCTTCTTTTTGTAGAAGAAGCCGGATATGCCGAGTGCGGCGAATGCGAAGAAGTAGTCAAGGCATGCCTGCATAGGTGAGAGTATGTATGTTCCGCCACCCTGTAAGAATTGCATGATACCATATGCGAATGCACATGAGATACCAATCTTAGGACCATACCAGTAACCGATGAGTGTTATAAAAAGCATGGAAAAGAGTGTAACCGAACCGCCCCAAGGCATCTTGATGAGCTGTACATAAGATGTTGCAAAACCAAGAGCCAGCATTACGGCTGAGAATACGAGCTGCTTTGTTGAAAAGAGCTTCTTTTTTTCTTTGGATGCGCTGCCCGATATGAAGGCTGCAAGAACAAGAAAAAGTACCGCAATTACTATGAATGCGATAATTCCGGCGGTAGTGAGGGTATAAAAACCGTCCTCCGCATTGAAGAAAAGTGACATAAAAAATCCTCCTATGAAATATAATTCAGGAGGGGCCTACTTAGTTAGAATCAGTCAATGACATTGACATATGCCATAAATCGTGCTTCCTTACGCCGGTATTAACCGGATCAAGTAGTGAGGGTCTGACAAAAGTCACTCTCAACCCATAAGGGTTCCCCTAGCGGCAGGCTTTACCTGCAAATGCTACTATACATATTAGTGATATTTTTGTCAATATGAAGCTGTAAAGTGTCAGAGAAATTTTGAAAAATGACTTGTTTTCAAATTTATATTTTTTTTATTTTGAAATAAGCCTGCAAATGTGTTAGTATTACTCTAAATGAACATTTTAAGGATTATATGATATTTATTTTGGAGGAGTACAATGAATGCAGAAGTTAAGAAGAACTTTCTCATAAAGGGAAATGACTTTTCTGATATTAAGAAAGTTATCGGTATAGTAAGCGGTAAGGGCGGAGTCGGAAAATCGACAGTCACATGTTCGCTTGCGCGCAGGCTTGCCGGTATGGGTTACAAGGTCGGAATAATGGATGCCGACATAACAGGACCTTCGATACCAAGAATGATGGGGATAGATGAGCGCTGTGAGGAGAGTGACATGGGAATTATGGCTCCGGAGTCGGCTGAGGGCATTAAAGTCATGTCAATGAATCTTCTGTTACAGAATGAGGATGATGCCGTTATATGGAGAGGCCCGGTTATAGCTAATTTTGTAAAGCAGTTTTATTCTGATGTCTGCTGGGGAGAGCTTGATTTTCTTCTTGTTGACATGCCGCCGGGAACAGGGGACGTACCTCTTACAGTCTTTCAGTCACTTCCGGTTGACGGTATTGTGTTAGTCACATCTCCGCAGAGCCTTGTGTCCATGATTGTAAAGAAGGCTTATAATATGGCTCTGAAAATGGACATACCTGTTCTTGGAATAATAGAAAATTACAGCTATTATAAATGCCCTGACTGCGGAAGAATAGAGAAGATATTCGGAGAGAGCCATATAGACGAGGAAGCACAGGCGATAGGGGTACCTGTTCTTGCCAAGCTGCCGATAAATCCGGAGCTTGCAAAGGCGGCGGACGAAGGAAGATATTTTGAGTTTGAGGAGCCGGTGGATGTGACACCGCTTGTGAGCAATCTGTTCGATACTGTGCTTTTTGACCTTGACGGAACACTTACGGACCCTAAGCAGGGAATTACCTCATGTGTTCAGTATGCTCTTGCAGATATAGGTATAGATGAGCCGAATCTTGATAATCTCGAAGACTTTATCGGCCCGCCTCTTAAGGAACATTTTATTGAGAGATATAATTTTGATGAGGATACAGCATTAAAGTGCGTCAAGAAATACAGGGAAAGATATAATCCGATCGGTGTGTATGAGAACAAGCTGTATGAAGGCATAGATAAAGTGTTAGAAACACTTAAAAATCGTGGGATGAAGCTTGCGGTTGCCAGCTCAAAGCCTACTGTACTTGTAAACACGGTTCTTGAACATTTTGACCTTATGAAGTATTTTGATGTGATTGCGGGAAGTGAGTTAGATGGGACAAGAACCAGAAAGTCCGATGTGATAAGATATGCCTTTGAGCTTCTCGATGAGAAGGGATATTCCCATGAAAGACCTATAATGGTCGGAGACCGCAAGCATGATATTATAGGTGCGAGAGAGGCAGCTATACCATGCATGGCAGTTGCCTATGGCTATGGCTCAATGGAAGAGCTTGAAGCGGAGCATCCGGATTTTATAGCAAAGAGTGTTGAGGATATAGCTGATATAATAAGATAGGAGGCTGCTTATGAAGAATGCTTTGAAGGATGTATGGCGGTTGGTATATCCTATTCTGATATATTTTGCTATCGCATTTGTTGTACAGTATGGCGCGATGCTGCTTATAGTTAATTATGCTGTAAAGAACGGAACATTGATTATGACAGGCGATATGAATGAGTATCAGAACAAGCTTGCCGTTTTGATAAATGAGTACAGCCTTCAGATTACAGCAGCCACTAATGTGGTGCTTATGCCGATTTTTGCATTGCTTTTAAAGTCTGATAACAAAAAGAGAAGGCAGCAGCAGGGATTTGCATATAAGTTTCCGGATAAAAAGAGCATTGCGCTTATCGGGGTACTCGGAATGTCGGCGGCGGTAAGCGTCAATGCGATAGTATCTATCAGCGGACTTGCATATTTTTCACCGAAGTATCAGCAGGTTTCGCAGATAATCTACTCAGGCGGAATAGTTATGGAGATTGTGTCGGCTGTTATAGCTGCGCCGATATTGGAGGAGCTGCTGTTTAGAGGAATGATATACAGAAGGCTCAGGGATTTTTGCAGTGCGAAGCTGGCAATAATAATATCGGCAGCATTTTTCGGAGTGTTCCATGGAAATCTTGTACAGTTTGTATATGCGTTCATAATAGGGCTGATGCTTGCATATGTATATGAAAAAATGAAGACAATATGGACACCTATAATATTTCATGTCGGAGCCAATCTGCTTTCAGTGCTTATAACTGAGCTGATTCCGCAAAGCTTTTTGAATGTTCCGGTTATTATATCTGCCATGGCTGTCTGTCTTGCGCTGACAGTGTTTTTATTGAATTATGTATATAAATATAATGTCGGGATACAACCCGCAGAAGATGATGAGGTAGTAAAAGGATAATTATGGATAAGAAAATACTCTCTATAGCCGTTCCATGCTACAATTCACAGGCGTACATGGAAAAATGTATTGATTCACTGTTAGAAGGCGGTGAGGATGTTGAAATTATTATTGTCGATGACGGTTCGACAAAGGATGACACGGCAGCTATCGCCGACAGATATGCAAAGAAATATCCGACTATTGTAAAGGCTGTACATCAGGAAAACGGTGGGCATGGCGAAGCGGTGAATACCGGGCTTGCCAATTCCACAGGAGCTTTTTTTAAGGTTGTTGACAGTGACGACTGGGTAGATAAAAGAGCATATAAGAAGCTGCTCGATATAATGAAAAAGTCGCTTACTGACGGTGATGAGCTGGATATGCTGATATCTAATTTTGTCTACGATAAGCAGGGAGCACATCATAAGAAAGTTATGAGCTACCGCAATGTATTCCCGAAGGATACTTATTTTACATGGCATGATGTCGGACATTTCAGAGTTTCACAGTATATTCTGATGCATTCTGTGATTTACAGGACACAGCTTCTTAGAGACTGTGGTTTGAAGCTGCCTAAGCATACATTTTATGTTGACAATATTTTTGTGTTCAATCCGCTTCCGTATGTTAAGAAAATGTATTATACGGATGTTGTGTTCTATCACTATTTTATCGGAAGGGACGACCAGTCTGTAAATGAGTCGGTGATGATAAAGAGAATAGACCAACAGCTTAGAGTCAACAAGATTATGATAGACTATTTTGATTACGATGTCATAGGCGAGCGTCCATGCATGAAATATATGCAGAATTATGTGAATATAATGATGACTATATCATCAGCATTCTGTGTTTTGTCCAAGGACGAAAAAAACTATGAGAAAAAGCATGAGCTGTGGCAGTATCTGAAGGAGAAGAATCCGAGACTGTACACAAACATCATGCACAGCTTTATGGGAATTGCGCTTAGCCGGGAAGGAAAGGCTGCAAGAGTTGTACAAAGAGCAGGCTATAGACTTTTTCAGAAGATAATAGGATTTAACTAGAATATAAAAAGGATGCTGCCACAGTGAGGTTATTGATTGTTAAAATAATTCACTGTGACAGCGTTTTTAGTTTAATTCCATGTTCTTTTGTCGATGAATTCAGAGAACTTAGTCTTATATATCAATATATAGACTATGCGTCCCATCGCACATCCGCCGATAACATCTATAAGTGCATGCTGCTTTAGGAATATTGTCGAAAAGCATATTAAGATGCACAGTACAAGAGATGCATTTTTGATAAGGCGGCTTTTTATTTTGTCGGTTTTATTGATTGCTACATGAACACCTATAGAATTATATACATGTATGCTCGGAAAAACATTTGTCGATGTGTCCGTATTGTAGAGCCATGCCACAAGACGGCTTATCGGATTGTCCGCTGTAAGATTACCCGGACGGAAATCCTTAAGGCCGTTCGGAAATATATAGCAGATAATAAGATAAGCGGTCATTCCTATTATAAGAAAAATCATAAGCTTCATAAAATCGCGCTGGGATGCGAATATGAAGTATATGGCACTCCCGGCAATATAGACGAACCATAGCAGATAAGGAATAATAAATATAGGTATGAATGGTATGATATCGTCAATAGGCGAATTGAGTGGTGTAAAATAGGTTGTGATCGTCTTTTCAAGATAGTAAAAACATAGTAAGTATACAGGCGTATACAATGTAAGCAGCGCATGCTTATACCTTTTAATAAAATTATTCATGACTTCCCCTCGTCCTTAAGTGCACATGCAGTATCGGTTTCTGTATGTTAAAAACACATATATTTCATTATGATAGCATAGCAGCCTAAGTTTAACAAGAGCTTTTTAAGGTTTGCAAACATAAATGGTTCATGGTATAATGAGCGTAAGTGAGTCAATATGCTTGCATAATTGACGAACGGCGAAATTATTGAGTGAGCTATGCTCACGATATAATGAGCGAAAGCAGAGCAATGCCAGCATATAAATGTAAGTCAGGCTGTGCTTGCACAAAGCCTTACTTATATTTATATGCTGATAGTGCGAAGCACGTACATCTCGAAAATCGTAGATTTTCGAGATGCATTGCAGATGAGTCAACATGCTAAAAAACAATTACCAGATTTAAGAGGTTAGAGATATATGAAGTTATTGATAAGAAATCTTACGGTTGCTGATGGGGATGAGACGCTGTTAGACAATGCGTCTTATACTTTTTATCAGGAAAATGTATATTGTATAAATGCTGCGAAGAAATATAAAAATGCGTTGTTTAACAGCATAGCGTATGTAAGACAGCAGGAAGGCGGAGAGATAGAGCTTATATGTGATGGACAGAATTGCATAATGCCGGCTATGGTTGCACGTTTCTGCGAGGAACCGTCATTTCCGGAATTCCTTACAGTGCGGGAGTTTGTTAAGTATTATATCGAGATAAACAAAAAGAACATTACGGAGCTTAAGCAGATAGATGAGTACCTTGAGATGGTAGAGCTTTCTGATATAAGAGGGGACAGGCTTGTAAGGGATTTTACATGGGATGAGAGAGTCAGGCTTCAATTCTTGTGTTTTCTTATCACAAAGCCTCCGGTTCTTATAATTGATGGCATTAAGAACATAACCAATGTGGAGTATTTGAAGAAAATTAAAAAATATCTCGATATAATCAAGCAGAGCGGAATAGTCCTTTTAGGCTGTACTGACAAATCTATAGCTGTTTTCTTAGGCGATGAAGAGATAACAGTTGTTGATGGAAAGCTGCAGGGAGGAATATAATGGCAAGAAGTATATTATTCCAGTTTCTCCTTGAAGCAGACAATGATGCAGGAAAGCTAAAGAATATGCTTCATATAAGAGGAGCGCATGAAAATACGCATGATAACGGCACTGTTGCAGGACATTCTGTAGCTAATGCGATTTTTAAAGTCCTTCTGGATATAATTACAAGAATCATATATGTCCTTGTGTTTATGTATCTGCCGTACAGAATTTTTTCAAAAATCAGTATATGGGAAGGATTTCAGTTAAGACAGTCCGTTGTATATTTTACCTGCTTTTTGAGCTGTATATGTGGTTCACTCATCAATTCGGGTATGTTTGATATGGATGAGGATATGAGGTCGCTGTTTGTTACAATGCAGGTGGACGCTTCGGTGTTTTTTAAAGAGAGAATAGTATATAAGCTGATAGTGGACGGACTTGGATTCGGAATAGCATACTGTATGATTGGAATGGATTTCGGACATGCCTTTTATCTTGCTTTGTGGGTGCTTATATCAAGGCTTATCGGTGAGCTTATAAATCTCTATGTATTCAGATATGTCGGAAAAGCCATAAGTGAGCTTACGATTGTGACTATATCGGTGATGGGGACATGCGTATTTATGGCATATGCTTTTCCTTTCTTAAGAAACCGCGTGGTGGACCTTACAAGCTGCATATATAATTATGTGTGGATTCTCACAGCGCTTATTCTTGCAGCAGTGGCATTGTATGTGCTTTTTAATTATACGGATTATGGATACATAGTTCAAAATTACATGGAAGACATCAGCTATGACAATACTGCGGATGGTGCAGCCGGTACAGATGATGGAATGATGATAAGTGAATATTCAAAAAAAGGATATTTCAGAAGATTTGATAAGGACACTGCAAAGGGTCTTGAATATCTGCATAAGATATTCTTTATCAGAAATCTTGACTTTATCAGAAGTATATTGTCTGTAAGGTGCATCCTTATAATAATTGCCGGTGTAGTTGGAGTTATAATATGCTGTATGTCACCGGAGAATACAAAAAATACGATATGGTCGGTTCTATGTGATGCGATGCCGATAATGGTATTTATCATGTACTGCCTTAGTGTGACACCAAAGCTGTGTAAGTCGATGTTCTGCTATATAGACAGGGATATATTAGAATCCGGAACATACACCACAAAAAGATATAACTTTCTGAATTACTGCATAAGGCTTAAGATGCTTGCAGGCTGTGAACTCATACAGGCAGTTGTTCTGTGTGCCGCATTTATCGCAGTAGCTATAGCTACCGGCAATGGCAGGAATATGGCTGCAATAATTCCGGTCTGTCTTGGAATTGTAATGCTTTCAGTGTTCTATGCAGTTTTTAATCTGTTGGTTTATTATATCTGCCAGCCTTATACAAAAGAGCTTAAGATGAGAGGATATACTTTCTTTGCAGCTCATGCGGGTATACTTTGCTTATGTTATGGATGTGTATATATTGATTGCACAGCGTTTGTTTTTGATATGTTCTTAGCTATAGTGCTTGCATTTATGCTCAGCATATCGGCAACACTGGTATATTATTTTTCCGATAAGACATTTTATGTAAAATAAATAAAAAAGTTGTTGACATTTGCCGGTCGTGGTGTTATATTAGTTAAGCAAGCTGATTGACGGCTGGCAAATGAATAACTTATGGGGTCTTAGCTCAGCTGGGAGAGCATCTGCCTTACAAGCAGAGGGTCATAGGTTCGAGCCCTATAGGCCCCATACTTATTAATTTAATATGGCGAGATAGCTCAGTTGGCTAGAGCACATGGTTCATACCCATGGTGTCAGGGGTTCAAATCCCTTTCTCGCTACTAACTAAGGACTGGAGGATTCCAGTCCTTTTTTGCAAACACAGAAATGGAAGTACGAAGCTTATGTATAAGTATGAGAGAATTATTTACTGGTCTGAAACAGACCGGTGTTTTCTTGCAGTTGTTCCGGAACTTCCCGGATGTATGGCGGACGGAGAAACCGCACAGCAGGCGTTAGATAATGTAGAAACTGTTATGAGTGAATGGATAGAGACAGCTAAGGAATTGGGAAGGAAAATTCCGAAAGCAGAAGGATATTTATTATATGCACATAGACAGAATATAACACAGCGGTCATAGAAGCCGCTGAAGCAGCATCATATAATGACATAAATTGGAAAAAATTAACATGCCGGGAGTTTCGTACTTCCGGCTTTAGCTTTACATTATTTGCATTGATTTTTCTTGACAAAAAGGTCAGACCGATTGTACCATTTTAGATATATAAAAGAATATTTTAGCAATAAAATTGCTTGGAAAGAGGTAATTATGAGAGTAGGGATGGGATATGATGTTCATAGACTGGTTGAGAACCGCGATTTGATTATAGGAGGAGTAAAGATTCCATATGAAAAGGGTCTTTTGGGACATTCGGATGCGGATGTGCTTCTTCACGCAATTATGGATGCATTGTTAGGAGCGGCGGCTCTTGGCGATATAGGAAAGCATTTCCCTGATAGTGATCCTGAGTATAAGGGAGCGAACAGCCTTGTGCTTCTAAAGAGGGTAGGTGAGCTTTTGTCGGAAGAAGGCTACGTTATCGAGAATATCGACAGTACAATCATTGCACAGAAGCCTAAGATGGCACCGCATATTGAACAGATGAGAAAGAACATAGCAGATACATTAGGGCTTGATATAAGCCGTGTAAATGTCAAGGCAACCACTGAGGAGGGACTTGGATTTACAGGAACAGGTGAAGGAATTTCATCGCAGGCTGTTGCACTTATAATGTCTGTGGAAAATTATATTTACGACAATATAGCCAGAGGACAGTTTATCTCCAGCGATAATACTTCGGGAAATGCTGACGGCTGTACAGGATGCGGCGGATGCAGCAGACGATAAAAAAAGATTGACAAAAAGCCTTCCTTTGCATATTCTAATAATATATGCAAACCTATTTGCATACGAAAAGGGATTTGTATAAGCAAATAAATATGCATATGCAATAAATTTGCATAAGCAAAAAGATTAATAGATTTAACAGCATAGAATGTGCTTTATGTTCACATAATAATATAAAGATGCTAAGAAGGAAAAGAGTAGCAGGTTACTTGTTGTCACAGAGAGAAGAACTCATTGTATGATGAAGCTGGAAGTTCTTTACACGGAGCATGCGAAGTGCGTTCCTGAGCATGGCAGGGGAAGAAAAGTATCCTGTCACGGATGACTCCGTTAACAGTCACTAAGATGGGAGGCGTATGCCTTCTAAGTAGAGTGGAACCGCGATAACCTTGCCTCTATAAACGATTTGATTTATAGAGACAGGGTTTTATTTTTCTTTTTCATAGTATTATGGGAATGACAAGTACGCGGCATTTCGGTATCGGATGTGCAAAATTTATTGCGCACAGAAAATGCGATTTATTGTGCGGTTTTTGGCATGTATGTGTGGAATTTTAAGTAGCTGCAATAAGCTATACATAAGCATATTTTAAAAGGAGAAGCTAATGTTTGACACTATTAAGCAGGAGATTGCAATAATACGTGACAGAGATCCGGCAATCAAGTCGGATATGGAGGTCTTTTTATATCCTTCATTCAAGGCTATTCTTAAATACAGGAAAGCTCATAAGCTTTATGAAAAAAAACATTATTTTCTGGCGCGTCTGGTATCACAGCGTGCGGCAAGGAAGACAGGAATAGAGATTCATCCCGGTGCAACAATCGGGCATGGGCTTTTTATAGATCATGGGCATGGAGTTGTGATAGGAGAGACTGCAATAGTCGGGAACAATGTCACACTGTATCAGGGTGTGACACTTGGAGGTACAGGAAAGCAGAAAGGCAAGAGACATCCGACAATAGAGGACAATGTGATGGTTGGCTGTGGGGCAAAGGTGCTCGGAGATATAACGATCGGAGCCAATTCGATGATTGGTGCAGGCTCGGTTGTGTTAAACGATGTGCCGCCTAATTCTACAGTGGTGGGAGTTCCGGGACGTGTTGTAAAGCGCGATAACGTAAGGATACCGAGCGCTGACCTTGATCAGGTACATCTGCCTGACCCTGTCATGAATGATATACAGCAGTTGAAAGATACAGTCGCAAGGCTGGTAAAACATATGGAGGAATAGATTACAATGGAAAACAGAATTCGTTTTTTTAACACTCTGACAAGAAATGTGGAGCTTTTTGTTCCGAATGAGGACGGAAAGGTTAAGATGTACACATGCGGGCCTACAGTTTACCATTATGCTCATATAGGAAATCTGAGAAGCTATATAATGGAGGATATACTTGAGAAGACACTCCGCTATGTAGGATATGATGTAAAGAGAGTTATGAATATCACTGATGTAGGGCATCTTTCAAGCGATGCCGATACAGGTGAAGATAAGATGTTAAAGGGTGCAAAAAGAGAGCACAAGACAGTCATGGAGATTGCAAAGTTCTATACGGATGCATTTTTATCCGACTGCAATAAGTTAAATATCAAGATACCGGATGTTGTTGAACCGGCTACTAACTGCATAGATGAGTTTATCCATATGGTAAGCGTTCTGCTCGATAAAGGATATGCTTATGTTGCAGGCGATAATGTGTACTTTGACACTTCAAAGCTTAAGGATTATTATGTTTTTTCAAGCCAGAGCGAGAAGGAGCTTATGGTCGGTGTGCGCGATGATGTGAGTGAAGATACCAACAAGAGAAACAAAGCGGATTTTGTTCTGTGGTTTACAAAGTCGAAATTTGACAATCAGGAGCTTAAGTGGGATAGTCCATGGGGCGTAGGTTATCCGGGCTGGCATATCGAGTGCTCATGCATAAGCATGAAGCATCTTGGCGAGTATATGGATATTCATTGTGGCGGAGTAGATAACATTTTCCCACATCACACTAATGAGATTGCGCAGAGTGAGTCTTATCTTGGACATAAGTGGTGCAACTACTGGTTCCATGTACATCACTTAAATGACAAGACAGGAAAGATGAGTAAATCTGCCGGAAATATTCTCACTGTGTCCGTGCTCGAAGAGAAGGGCTATGATCCGCTTGTATACAGAATGTTCTGCTTACAGTCACATTATCGCAAGCCACTTGAATTCTCCTATGAGATTATGGATAATGTTGCTGCAGCATATAATAAGCTTGTAAAGAAAATCGGCACTTTAAAGGATGAAGGAGAAGTTGACAAGGAAGCATTTGACAAGTTCAAAGAGAGCTTTATAGCTGCATTGGCAAATGATATCAATACTTCAAGTGCGCTTACAGTTGTGTATGATGTATTAAGAGCTGACATTGGTGATAAGACGAAGCTAGAACTTATAAAGAGCTTTGACGAAGTGCTGTCACTCAATCTTACGAGGGAATGTAAGAAGGCTTCCGACACTGCCGATGTGGATGATGAACTCACACAGTTTGTCCTTGCAAAGATTGAGGAGCGCAAAGCTGCTAAGAAGGAGAAGGATTTTGCTAAGGCTGATGCAATCCGCGAAGAGCTTCTTTTAAAAGGCATTGTGATAAAGGATACAAGAGAAGGTACAGTTTGGGAGAAAGCATAATGGACAGATTAATCCGTGAAGTGTTTGAGTTAAAGAGTGTAGATGCGGACAGCTATTCACCTCTTACGCTTGCATATATTGGCGATTGTGTGTATGAGTTGACAATCAGAACACTTCTTGTAAATAAAGGAAATGCACCTGTGAACAAGCTCAACAAGAAAGCGAGCGAGCTTGCAAAGGCACCTACACAGTCAAGGATGATAAGTATGCTTGTAGAAAATGAACTGCTCACGGAGGCTGAGCTGGCTGTATACAGGAGAGGAAGAAACGCTAAGTCCTTTTCTACAGCCAAGAATGCTACTGTGAGCGATTACCGCAGGGCTACAGGCTTTGAAGCACTTATCGGCTGGCTGTATCTAAAGGGTGAGAGTGAGCGCGCATTGGAGATAATTAAGCTTGCATTTGATAAGCTTGAGCTTATTTGATTAGGAAAGGAAAATTTGATGAGATACGAAGAATATACGATAGAGGGGCGCAATGCCGTCATAGAGGCATTCCGTTCGGGAAAGACCATAGATAAGCTGTATGTGTTAGACGGCTGTCAGGATGGACCTGTCAAGACGATAGTGCGTGAAGCAAAAAAAGGCGACACAATCATCAATTTTGTCACCAAGGAGAGACTTGATGAGATGAGCCGTACAGGGCATCATCAGGGAGTGATTGCAAAGGCGGCAGCTTATGAATATGCAGAGGTTTCTGATATTTTAGATGCCGCAAAAGCTAAAGGAGAACCTCCTTTTATCATTTTACTTGACGGAATTGAAGATCCGCATAATCTTGGAGCAATCATAAGAACGGCAAATCTTGCGGGTGCACATGGAGTGATAATACCTAAGCGCCGCGCCGTAGGTCTTACTGCTGTCGTGGCAAAAACAAGCGCAGGCGCCATAAATTATACACCTGTAGCAAAAGTGACTAATCTTGCTTCGACAATAGATGAGCTTAAAAAGGAAGGAATGTGGTTCGTGTGTGCTGACATGGATGGCGAGCTTATGTACAGACAGAATCTCACAGGTCCTATCGGACTGATAATCGGTAATGAAGGTGAGGGCGTGAGCCGTCTCATAAAAGAAAAATGTGATTTTATCACATCAATTCCTATGAAGGGAGATATAGATTCTCTCAATGCATCTGTTGCGGCAGGTGTTCTCTCATATGAGATTGTTCGTCAGAGAATGATGGCAAAATAGACATTACAAGTTCTTGAAAATGGGGATGCTGCCATATGGAAAAGAAGAACTATAAAGAATTTTCGGATGAATTGTTAGTTAAGATGGCGCGGACAGGTGATGACGGAGCGGAGGAGTTCCTTTTAAAAAAGTACAAGGATTTTGTCCGCTCCAAGGCAAGAACTTATTTTCTTGTCGGAGGCGACAGCGATGATCTGATACAGGAAGGGATGATAGGGTTATATAATGCGATAGGGCATTATGATGAGAGCAAGGCATCATCCTTTATGACATATGCTGCAATCTGTATAAATAATAAGCTCATCTCTGCTGTCTCGGCTGACGCAAGAAAGAAGAATGCGCCGCTTAACGGATATGTTTCGATATATAGCATGATAACGGACGAAACAGGTGAGGAGGCATCACTCTCAGATGTTATTCCCGATACTGAAAATATCAACCCGGAGTCTATAATCCTCAATGAAGAGCAGGAGAACCTTACCGTAAATCACATGCTGGGAAAGCTTAGCAAGCTTGAAAAGGAGATACTTTCATACTATATTGAAGGAATGAGCTACTCGGAAATAGCACAGATTATAGGAAGACCAGAAAAATCCGTTGACAATGCAATTCAGAGGATAAGAGCTAAGATGGTGAGGCACAACAAAAAATCACTTTGAAATAATACCTTGACAAAGATTTGAAAATTTGATATCATATGAATTCGGGTGATGCTTATGCGTCTGCCCATTTATGTTGCTACTATGGCTCAGTCGGTAGAGCGTCGCCTTGGTAAGGCGGAGGTCACGGGTTCGATTCCCGTTAGTAGCTTATGCGCAGGAGGGTATAGCCAAGTGCTATACCCTTTTTCTGTGTGTTCAATGTGCATCATTAACTGCCAAGCAGCATTTTGCACAAAATACCAATTAAATATGAGGAGAAAAAGATTATGTATCTCAAACCAAAGCTGATAACCTGTATGAAAAATTACAGCTTGTCACAGTTTACCAAGGATGTCATTTCTGGTATTATAGTCGCAATCATTGCATTGCCGCTGTCTATCGCACTCGCACTTGCGTCCGGTGTAGGACCGGAGCAGGGACTCTACACTGCAATAGTTGCAGGTTTTGTCATTTCGCTTCTTGGAGGAAGCCGTGTTCAGATTGCCGGACCTACTGCTGCATTTGCATCGATAGTTGCGGGTATTGTCGCAAGAAATGGTATGGAAGGACTTGCACTCGCCACGATTCTTGCAGGTATAATTTTGATACTTATGGGTGTATTTAAGTTAGGCGCACTCATTAAATTTATTCCTTTTACGATTACTACCGGTTTTACACTTGGTATTGCCGTGACAATCGCCATTGGACAGATTAAGGATTTTCTTGGACTGACATTTGTAAATGCTCCTATAGAGACTATGGATAAGCTCTTTGAAGTATTCAGATGTATAGGAACGTTTAACTGGCAGGCGTTTGTTGTCGGACTTGTGTGTTTGGCGATACTTATATTCTGGCCTAAGAAGTTAGAGAAGATTCCGGCTTCGCTTATCGCTGTGGTTGTGGGGGCAGCCATGGTGGCACTTCTTAAGATGGATGTAAAGACAATAGGTGACTTATATGATATATCTTCAGCGCCGCCTAAGTTCACACTTCCTGTATTTTCTTTTGAGAAGATGTCGGCTGTCGCATCGGATGCTTTCACGATAGCAATTCTCGCTGCTATTGAGTCACTCCTTTCATGTGTTGTTGCAGATGGAATGATTGGAAGCAAGCATAACTCTAATATGGAGCTTGTTGCACAGGGAGCAGGAAACATTGCTTCGGCATTTTTCGGCGGCATCCCGGCAACAGGAGCTATTGCAAGAACCGCTGCCAATATAAAAAATGGCGGACGTACACCGATTGCG
>ULWV01048891.1_pt1 | contig 15826 bp, 16 predicted proteins | sample 1960651 | NCBI WGS metagenome assembly ULWV01 (sample SAMEA4835820, study PRJEB28245) | human gut metagenome | biome: gut microbiome; material: fecal sample | place: Denmark | collected 2008
AAAGATATTGTAAAAGAAATAACTGTAGAGATTTCTTATAAATTAGGAAGCAAAGATAAAAAAATTGTTATTTCAACATATGTTTCAAAGGAGAACGATGATGAAAAATAATAGAGGTATAACACTAACATCTTTAATTATTTATGTAATAGGAATGATAATTGTAATTGCAACAATGACAACATTGATATCATATTTTTCTAAAAATGTAAAAATGGAAACTATAAGTGATAGTACAACTGAATATATTAAGTTTTCTAGTATATTTACAGAGGAAATAAATAAAAAAGGAAATACAATTATAGATTGTAAGACAGAAGGAGAAGGACAAAATAAAGTAAGTTATATTATTTTTTCGACACGGTAATCAATATACATACATGGGAGAAAATAATTCTATATATAAAAATAAAATTAAAATCTTAAAAGATATAGAAGATTGTGACTTTTCATATAAGACTACAGGGACAAAATATTCTATTACTGTAAATTTCAAAATAAATAATATGGATTTAACTGGAGAAAATGCAATTACTTATAATTTATAAAGAGAAAGGGTGAATTTGATATGGAAATGAGAAGAAGAATGCCAATTGGTGTGGAATTAGTTAAAAGAGGAGTTGTAACAGAAGCAGATATAGAAAATGCTTTAGAATATCAAAGAGATTATCCCAGTATGAAGCTTGGAGATATATTACATGTTTTAAATGTATGTGATTCAGAAGTATTAATTACAAATATAGGTGAAATATTAGGGGAAAAAGGGATTTTACTAAAATCAAATGTATTAAAAGTAAAACCTACTGATTATCTTTCTTTGGATATGTGTAAAAAATACAAATGTTTACCATTTGAAGTTAATGGAAGTAAAATAAAAGTATGTTTCACAGATAAAATTTCAAATGCAAAGACAGATCCTGTAAAGATGTTGCTATTAAACAAGGGACTTATAATGGAAAGTTATATAACATTTGAAAAAGATATAGAAAAGGCTATAACTGCATTAGAAGGTGAAAATTCTACAACAGATATATCTGCTACAACATCATCATCAGCAACAATAATTGAATTAATAGATAGTATAATTAGAACAGGGATGGAAAAAAGAGCGAGTGATATTCATATAGAGCCATTAGCAAATGAAGTAAGAGTAAGATATAGAATAGATGGTGAATTATTTACAGCAGCTAAAATTTCAAAAGAAAAGCAACAACAAGTAATATTAAGATTAAAAGCAATATCAAATATGCATCAAGAAAAACAAGAAGCTCAAGATGGAAGAATTACATTATATGATGATTATAATATTCGTGTTTCTTCACAACCAAATATAAATGGAGAAAAATTTGTTTTAAGATTGTTGAAAAAAAATGAAGATATTAGAAATATATTTGAATTAGGATATCCAGGATCTGATGCTGAATTTAAGAAAAGTTTTAATAAAAAGAACAGTATGACAATTATAGCAGCACCTACTGGAGCAGGAAAAACAACAACATTATATAGTATAGTAGATTATTTAAATTCTCCTGAAATTAATATAACAACAATAGAAGACCCAGTTGAAATAAGAATAGATGGATTAAATCAAATAGAAATAGGAAATAAGGCTACTTTTTCTGGTGCTTTAAGAACTGTTTTAAGACAGGATCCAGACATAATTTTACTTGGAGAAATTCGTGATAGAGAAACAGCAGAAATAGCTGTACAAGCTGGACAAACTGGACATTATGTATTATCAACTATTCACACAATAGATAGTATAGAAGTAATAAACAGATTAAGAAAAATGGGATTATCAGATTATGATATAGCAAGTACTCTTGCTACAAGTGTATCACAAAGATTAGTAAGAAAAATTTGTCCAGACTGTAAGAAAGAAAGAGATTTTACAAAAGAAGAAAAAGAAATAATGACTAAAATAGTTGAAAAATATGGAGAAACAATTGATTTTACAAATAAAAAAACATATGATGTAGTTGGATGTAAAAAATGCAATAATATTGGATATTATGGAAGAATAGGAGTCTTTGAAACTTTAGATATAACTGATGATATAAAAGAACTTATTGTAAAAGGAGCATCTACTATAGAAATAAGAAATAAAGCATTAGAACAAAACTATAGGCCATTAGTTATGGATGGAATTAGAAAAGTATTAAATGGATATACAACATTAGATGAATTGAACAGACAATTAGTGTTATATTAAACAAAAGAAAGGGGAATAATGCCATGATAAATATGGATAAAATATTAGATACAGCTATAGAAAGAGATGCATCAGATGTGCATTTAATAGCAGGAAATAAACCAATACTTAGAATATCAAGAGAATTGGTTTCAATAGAAGAAATGAATGTATTAACACCAGAAGATATGAATCAAATGTATGATTATTTAGTTAGAGGAAATGTTGATAAAGATGAAGTATTTAATACAACAAGAAAACTAGATACATCATATGAACATAATGGTATTCGTTTAAGGGTCAATATATCATTATCAGATGATATACCATTATGTACATTAAGACTTATAAAAAATACATTACCACCATATGAATCATTAGGGTTACCAGATATTATAAGAAGAATGACATATCAACCACAAGGATTAATATTAGTAACTGGAAAAACAAACTCTGGTAAAAGTACAACTCTAAATGCATTAATAAATGAAATAAATGAAACTCAAAATAAAAAAATATTAACACTTGAAAACCCAGTAGAATTTAAACATCATTCTAAAAAATCTTTAATAGTTCAAAAAGAAATTGGAAAAGGTAGAGATTCTTTAACATTTAGTGATGGTGTTAAAAACTCTTTAAGAGAAGACTGTGATATCCTAGTAATAGGAGAAATTAGAGACAAAGTAACAATGGAAGCAGCAATAGAAATGGCAGAATCTGGACATCTAGTTGTAGGAACATTACATACAAAATCATGTGCAGAAACAATAGACAGAATGATAAACTTCTATGAAGTTAGAGATCAAGCAAGTATAAAATATTTATTATCATCTTTATTAAAACTTGTTGTTTCACAAAGATTATTAAAAGGAAGAGATGGAAAATTAGTATTAGTACCAGAAGTAATGGTTGTAGATAATATTGTTTCAGGAATTATAAGAAAAGATAAAATAAGTGTATCAGAAATAGAAGATGCAATACAAAGTTCAGACAAAGGAAGTATAGGATTAATAAATTCAATAGCATCATTATTTGTAGATGATAAAATAACATTAGAACAAGCTAAAGCACAAATAGAAGAAAAAAATATAGAAGTTTTAAACAGAACGATAATGCAAATGAAAATTAGAAGAGATAGTAATAGACAATAATATTAGCAGGAGGTGAGTAAATGCCTACATATGTGTATAAAGCAGCAACAAGTTCAGGAATAATAGTAAGAAATAGAGTAGAAGCATCAAGTAAACAAAATTTATTAAGAGCATTAAAAAACAATGAATTGATGCCAATTACAATAGAACAGGTTGCTTATTCAGCAAAAAGAAAGAAAACTAAAAAAAGAAATATTAAAGATATAGAAGAAATAATGAAAAATGTAAATACAACACAAGTAAATACTAAAAAAACATCAACAGTTAAAGAAAAAATAAATATGTATTTATCAAAAACAGAAAAAGTTACAAGTAGAGATTTAGTTGTATTTACACAGAATTTCTATTTATTAAAAAAAGCAAACTTTAATAATATACATGCTTTGAAAACAATAATAGATAGTACAGAAAATGTAACATTTAAGGGAGTTTTAGAAGATATATTAGCAGGTGTTGAAGCCGGAGAAAATATGTATACAACAATGGAATATTATTCAGATATTTTCCCATACATATATATAAATATGGTAAAAGTTGGAGAATTATCAGGTTCATTAACAAATTCATTGGAACAAGCAGTAACATATTTAGACTCTACCGAAAAACTGAATAAAAAAATAAGAGGTATATTAATACCAAACTTATTTCAATTTTTCTTTTTATTAGTAATGCTTATAGTTGGAACAATAGTTGCAATACCAGCAATACAAAATGTATATGAAGAAATGGGTTCATCAGATACATTGCCTGGAATAACTCTTTGGTTCCAAGGTGTAGTAAATGGACTGATTAAGCATTGGTATTTACCTGTTGCAATAATAGCTGTTATTGTTGCAGGAGTCGTATTTTATATAAATACTCCTAAAGGAAAATATAATTTTGATTATTTTAAATATAAAATGCCAATATTTGGACAATTAATATTTTCATTGGATTTCTCAAGATTAATGAAAGCAATGTTATTAAATTTGGAAAATGGAATGAGAATACAAGATTCAATAGAAGTAAGTAAAAATGTCGTACAAAATTATGTTATGCTTTCAATTATAGAAACATCACTAAATAATATAATTATAGGTGAATCATGGATTGAACCATTTGAAAAATCAGGTTTGCCTAAATCAATGATAACAGAAATGCTTAAAATTGGTATGCAAACAGACTTGACTGAAATGATGAAAAAACTGGTTGAATATATGGAAATAGATATTGATAATATTATGCAAAAGATTATTAAGGTATTACCAGAAGTTACATATTCAATTGTTGGTGTAGTATTGATTTTCTTCGTATTAGTAGTACTTGCACCATGTATCCAAACTTATATGGGAGGATTCCTATTCTCAGCAGCTGGAGTATAAAAGACTCTTTTGGAACATTAAAAATATAAATGATAATAAGTGTTACAATTTAGTAAATATAATGCCTGAAATACCTGTGGATGATATTTTCAGACATTATCCTTATTGAATTGTAACTAATAAGTGAAGGATTGATAAAAAATATGAAAATAGGAATTGATTTAGGCGGAAGTCATATAGCAATAGGAGTTGTTGATGACAAAGATTATATAGTAGAAAAAGTCGAAAAAAGATTATTATCAAAAGATAAAAAAGATATAAAAACATCAATAGAAAACTATATAATAGAAAATGTAAAAGATTTAACAGAAAAATATAAAATAAAAGAAATTGGAATTGCTGTACCAGGTACAATAAAAGGTACAGCAATAATAAAATCTGTAAATTTAGGAGTTAAAAATTATAATTTAATAGATAATTTGAGAAAACAAATTAATATACCTATAAAGATTAGAAATGATGCAAAATGTGCAGCAATTGCAGAAAATAAAATAGGAGCTTTAAAAGATTATAATAGAAGCATTTTTTTGACGTTAGGAACTGGAATAGGTGGAGCTGTTATTATAAATAATGAATTATTGAACACAGGCGAATTATCTGGATGTGAATTTGGACATATGATAGTTCAAAAAGATGGAATAAAATGTAATTGTGGGAAAAATGGGTGTTTTGAAAAATATGCTTCAATGAAAGCTTTGAAAAATAACTTAAGAAGTGCATTAGGTGTTGATGAAAAAACAAGAGGACAAGAACTTTTGGATTATTTGAGAAAAAATCCGGATAATGAACAAATAAATAATATTATTGATGAATATATTGAATATTTAAGTATAGGCGTTTCAAATTTAATAAATATATTTGAACCTGAGGCTGTAAGTATTGGAGGAAGTTTTGTATATTTTGCAGATGTTCTTTTAGAAAGATTAAAAAATAATATTCAAAAGAAAAATTATTTATTTAATGGTAGAAAAGAATTAATCATAATACCAGCAGCGTTGGGAAATGATGCTGGTATTATAGGGGCTTGTGAATAGAGAGTTTTTGATAGTCCCAATGAATCATTTCAAAATAAATAAATTATTAATTTTCATATATATTATTAAAAATTATAACTGAATGAAGGGAAAGATAGTGTATGAACGAGAATTTTAAAAAAGCAACAAGGCAAAGTTATGGAGAGGCTTTATTAGAATTAGGAAAAGAAAATGAGAAAATAGTTGTATTTGATGCAGATTTATCAACTGCAACAAAGACAAATTTATTTGCAAAGGAATTTCCAAATAGATTTTTTGATATGGGAATTGCTGAGCAAAATATGATATCAACAGCAGCAGGAATGGCAACATGTGGAAAGATACCATATGCGAGTACATTTGCAGTTTTTGCAGCGGGAAGAGCATATGACCAAATTAGAAATAGTGTATGTTATCCAAAATTAAATGTGAAAATTTGTGCAACACATGCAGGTGTTACTGTTGGAGAAGACGGAGCTACACATCAAATGATAGAAGATATATCTTTGATGAGGACTTTACCAAATATGACAGTTATTTCAACATCAGATGACATACAAACAAAATGGGCCGTTAAAGAAATAAGCAAAATAAATGGTCCGGTTTATTTAAGATTATCAAGACTTGCAACACCTATAATTTATGATGAAAATCAAAAATTTGAGTTAGGAAAAGCCGTTCAATTTGGAGAAGGTACAGATGCAACAATTTTTGCAACTGGTGTTACAGTTAGTGAGGCTTTAAGAGCACAAGAAATTTTAAAACAAGACGGTATAAGTGTTAGAGTTGTAGATATTCATACAATAAAACCTATTGATAAAGAAATGGTTGTAAAATGTGCTAAAGAAACTAAAAAACTAATTTCTATAGAAGACCATAACATTATTGGTGGTTTAGGTTCTGCTATTTCTGAAGTTCTGAGTGATGAGTATCCTGCAAAATTAGTAAGACTAGGTGTAAATGATACTTTTGGTAAATCTGGAAAAGCTACAGAATTAATGAGTTATTTTGGGATTACTTCAGATAATTTAGTGAAACAGTTGAAATAGGCTTAATTTATATAATTAAATATCAAAAATTGTTATAAAATATGTTAAAAAAATACATTAAAAACACAGGAATATTTGTAAAAAAATTCCTGTGTTTTTTTGGTGAAAACTATTGCAAAATTAGTAGATTATTGATATCATTTATAAGAGAAAAAATAAACAATAAAAATGGAATATTATAGCAAAAATTGATGATTTTAGAATTATTAAAAATGAAGGGAAGAAAATAAAAATGATAGAATTCAGAAATGTATCAAAAACATATGATACAGGAACAAAAGCCGTAAAAAATGCAAATTTTGTAATAGACAAAGGGGAATTTGCATTTCTTGTTGGAACATCAGGAAGTGGAAAATCAACATTAATAAAATTAATATTAAAAGAAGAAGAACCAACATCAGGAAATATAATAATAAACGGAAAAGATACAACATTCTTAAAACAAAGCAGAGTACCATATTTAAGAAGAAGTATGGGAGTTGTGTTCCAAGACTTTAGATTATTACCAGACAAAACAGTATATGACAATGTAGCATATGCAATGTATATAGTCAGAGCAACACCAAGACATATAAGAAGACAAGTACCAATGGTATTATCATTAGTTGGATTAAGTGGAAAAGCCAAAATGTATCCAAACGAATTATCAGGAGGAGAACAACAAAGAGTTGCACTTGCAAGGGCATTAGTAAACAACCCATCAATGTTAATAGCAGACGAACCAACAGGAAACTTAGATCCAGATACTGCATGGGAAATAATGAATCTATTAAACGAAATAAATATGAGAGGTACAACAGTAGTAGTAGCAACACATGCAAAAGATATAGTTGATAAAATGAAAAAAAGAGTAATACACATTGAAAAAGGCAACATAGTAAGAGATGATAAAAAAGGTGGTTATGATAGTGAAATATAATATATTTGGATATTTAATAGGAGAAGGATTCAGTAACGTTTTTAAAAATAAAAAATCAACAGGAGCATCATTAATGATAATGTGTGCAACAATGATAATATTTGGAATTTTCTTAATTTTAGGTGAAAATATAAATCACTTTGTAGACCAAATTAAGTCAGAACAAGGCTTTCAAGTGTTTTTAAAAACAGATGCAACAGATGATGAAATACAAAAAGTTGGAGAAGAAATAAGAGAAATAAATGGAGTTAGTACAGCAGAATATAAAGATAAAACATATGCTTTAAATACAATGAAAGAAAAATTAGGAGATAAGTCAGAATTAATAGAAGGTTATGGACCAGACTATTTTCCACCATCTTATGTTGTTACATTAACAGACTTAAATATGAGTAAAGATGTACAAAATAAAATAATGGAATTTGACAATGTTACTAAAATTACAAGTAGTGATAAAACAGTATCAACATTATTAAGTTTAGCTAGAGGAATAAAGGCAGTTACAGGGGTGATATTGGTATTATTGATAGTTATATCAATATTTATTATATCAAATACTATAAAATTAACAGTTCATGCAAGAAGAAAAGAAATATCAATAATGAAATATGTTGGAGCAACAAACAATTTTATAAGATGGCCATTTATAGTAGAAGGTATGATAATAGGAATATTAGCCAGTGCAATTTCAATTGTAATTGTAGGAGGAGCGTACAGTTTACTTGCAGAACAAGCAGTTAATGCAGGATTTATGAAAACAATAAACATGAGTTTAGTAGGATTTAGAGATATGATTTCATCAATAATTTTTGTATACATGTTATTAGGAATAGGAATAGGAGTCTTAGGAAGTGTAATCTCAATGAGAAAATATTTAAAAGTATAATTAATAGATCAAGATTTGACAGACAAAATTTTTGAAAAGATTTTGAATGACGATAAGCGAACGAAGGGAGAAAACATGCGTAAGAATTTATGTATTGTTTTAATCATACTAATTTGTTTTGCAACAATATACACAAATACATATGCAGACAACGAAACAGAAAATAACACAGTAGACTTACAAACACAAAGAAGCGATTTACAAAATCAATTAAATGAGGCAAATGGACAGCTAAATGAAGTACAAAGCAATCTATCAGAAAATCTACAACAAGTAGAAAAACTAGATAGCAGAATAGAAACAGCAGAGCAAGAGTTAGCAGAACAAGAAAGTAAGATTACAGAATTGAAAGAATCTATTGAACAAATAGAAACACAATTAAATAGTGTAACTGAAAAATACGATAAACAGGTAGAATTATTCAAAAAAAGAATGGTAGCAATTTATATGGCAGGAGATACCCAATATTTGGATGTTTTGCTAAAATCTTCAAGTTTATCTGATTTTATATCTAGTTATTATCTAATATCTCAATTAACAGAAATAGATGAAAATTTGTTAAATGATTTGGAAACTAAAAAGAAAACAATGGATTTATCAAGGCAAAAGTTAGAAAATGAAAAAAAAGAATTAGCTACAATTATAGAAAATCAAACAAGAACAACAAGGACATTGCAAAATACAAAAAAAATGAGAGAAAATTTTATTGCTAAACTTTCAGATGACGAAAAAAATCTACAGGCAAAAATAGATGAAATAAATAAGCAATATGAAGAAGTAAATCAACAAATATTAGCATTAGCACAAAATGGAATAGATACGGCATATATTGGTGGAGAATTAGCATGGCCAGTTCCAGGATATACAAGAATTACATCAAAATATGCAATGAGAGTTCACCCAATAACAGGACAATATAAATTACATACAGGTGTCGATATAGGGGCACCATTAGGAGCAAATTTTGTTGCAGCAAATGATGGAGTTGTAGTAAAAGCAGGGCCAAATGTAGCATATGGAAATATGGTTATAATTGACCATGGAGGAGGAATTTCAACATTATATGCACATGGATCAGAAATTTTAGTTGAAGTTGGACAAACAGTAAAAAGAGGAGACCCTATTTTAAAAGTAGGTTCAACAGGATATTCTACAGGACCACATGCACATTTTGAAGTTAGAATAAATGGAGTTACAACAGACCCATTACCATATATAACAAATGGATTAATCCCTGGTGAAAATAATGAGAGTGATAATAATACTATTACAAACTGAACTGTAACAGGAGAAAAACAAAGAGGAGTGAAAGAAACATATGAAAAATATATGTAAAAAAATTATAGGAATGTTTTTAATATCGATTTTATTAGTAAGTACAAATGTGTCATTAGCTGCTACACAAGCAGATATTGATTCTAACCAAAAGAAAATAAATGAAGCAGAAGAAAAACAAAAGCAAGTTGAAAGTGATAAAACAGAAGCTATGAAACAAGTGGATACATTAAATTCAAAAATTGACGATTATGAAACACAAATAAGTGACTTAGACTCTAAAATAGCTGATGCAAATACAAAAATAAAAGAAGAAGAAAAAAAATTAGCACAAGCAGAGCAGGACTATAAGGAACAAGAAGAATTAATAAAGAAAAGAATGGTAGCAGTATATACATCAGGTGATACTTCATATTTAGATGTTTTACTAAGCTCAAAAAATTTATCTGATTTTATTTCTAGTTACTATTTAGTATCAGAAGTTACTAAAATGGATGCAGAATTATTAGATAAAATTCAAAAACAAAAAGAAGAAATTGAAACATCAAAGAAAGAAATTGAGAATAATAAAGAATCTTTAACTGCATCAAAAACAGAAAAAGAAAGTGTAAATAGTCAATTAAAAGAAGCTAAAACTGAAAAAGATAAATATGTTGCTCAACTATCTGACCAGGAAAAAGAGTTAGAACAAGAAATACAACAATTAAAACAAGATAATGCTAAAATAGCAAATGAAATTAAACAAGCAGAAATAGCATACAAAAAGCAATTAGAGGAATTGAAAAGACAACAAGAAGCAGCAAATAATCAAAAAAATAATAATAGCAATAATAATAGTAATAGTGGAAAAAATAACAATAATAGCGGTTCAAAAACACCAACGGGATCTGGATATTTCATGAAGCCGGTTAGTGGAGGTAAAATTTCTACAAATGGATATTATTCAAGTGGTAAATTTCATGGTGCAATAGATTATGCTATTTCATCTGGAAGTCCTGTATATGCAGCAGCAGCAGGTGTTGTAATGGTAACAGATAATTTGACATCAAGTTATGGTACATATGTTGTAATTAGACATGCAAATGGAATGCAATCATATTATGGACATGGTACAAGAGGTTCAATATGTGTTTCACCTGGACAAATTGTAAGTAAAGGACAACAAATTATGCTTAGTGGAAGTACAGGAAATTCATCTGGTCCACATTTACATTTTGAGTTACGAGTATCACCATACAGTTATAAATACAGTGCTACAGCATATGGACAAGACTCAAGAGTTAATCCTTTAAATTATATGTAATTTATACATAAAATAAAAAATATATAATATTTTATAAAGAGCGGAGTATATCCGCTCAAAATTTATGAAAGGTGTAGGTAAAAAATGGAAAAACAAAAAAAATACAAAATTTATAGAATGATAATGATAGTTGTATTAACTGCATTTATAACATTTATGATTACATCAATATCATTATATACTTATTTTACAAAAAATCCATTATCTATTTCGTTAAATACTTCAGGCTATAATAAGCTTGCTGTTACATTAGAAAAATATAAAGAAATAATAAATAAATATTATTTAGGCGAAGTAGATGAAACAAAATTGCAAGAGGGTGCAATAAAAGGATATATAGAAGGACTAGGAGATCCATATACAGAATATATTTCAAAAGAAGATATGGATAGTTATTTAGATGATACAATGGGAAATTTTGTTGGAATAGGTATATATATGATAAAAAATACTCAATATGATAGAATACAAGTTTTATCAACAATAAAAGGAAGTCCAGCAGAAAAAGCAGGAATACAAGCAGGTGACCTTATAGTTTCTGTAGATGGAATTGAGTATAAGGCAAGTGATATGACAACAGCTTCTAATAATATTAAAGGTAAAGAAGGAACAGCAGTAACAGTTGAAATATTGAGAGGTGTTCAAAATTTAAAATTTGATATAACAAGGGAAAAGGTTAAAGTAAATCAAGTAGAAGGAAAAGTTCTTACAGACAATATAGGATATATTAAATTTACTTCATTTGATGAAACAACCGCAGAAGATTTTAAAGCAAAATATGAAGAACTTGCTAAACAAAATATAAAGTCATTAATAATAGATTTAAGAAATAATGGTGGAGGAATAGTTGACCAAGCATTAGAGATAGCAGATTATATGACAGATAAAGATTCAGTCTTATTATATGAAGTGGATAAAAATAATAAAGAAACAGTAAAAAAAGCAAAAGAAGATGCAATAATAAATATGCCAATTATTATATTGACAAATGAAAATACAGCTAGTGCTTCAGAAATATTAGCAGGTGCATTAAAAGATTTAGGAAAAGCTAAAACAGTAGGAACAACAACATATGGAAAAGGTGTAATTCAACAAATTCTAAAATTAAATGATGGAAGTGGATTGAAAATTACAATTGAAGAATATCAAACACCTAATAGAAACAAAATAAATAAAATTGGAATAGAACCAGATGAAAAGGTGGAATTACCTGAAACTGTTGAAAATCCTTTAATTGTTAAAGAAAATGAAGATACTCAATTACAAAAAGCAATTGAAATGTTGAAATAAAAAATAACGGAAGGTTTGGAAAAATGAATTTAGCAAATAAATTAACAATTTTTAGAATAATATTAGTCCCAATAATGGTTATAATACCATTTTTGGGAATACAAGGAAATATATTGGGAATACCAATCTCATATTTAATAATTGATTTAATTTTTGTAATTGCATCAATTACAGATAAATTAGATGGATATATAGCAAGAAGTAGAAATCAAGTAACAACATTTGGAAAATTTTTGGATCCGTTAGCAGATAAAATATTAGTCTTAACTGCAATGATTATGCTTGTAGAAATGGGTAAAATACCAGCATGGATACCAGTAATAGTACTATTTAGAGAATTTATTGTTTCAGGATATAGATTAATAGCAGTAGAAAAAGGTGGAAAAGTTATTGCAGCATCAGTTTGGGGAAAATTAAAGACAGTTACACAGATGATAGCTATAATATTAATATTTATTGATAAATTTAATTTCTTTGATTTTGCAAAAGCAACAACAGATGCTAAAGTTGCAATGGAAAGTAGTTATATGATTTATATGAATCAAGGTTGTATAATATTTAATGCTATTACATCAATATGTTTATTAGTATCTGTAATTGCAACAATTTTTTCAGGATATGAATATTTAAAGGATGGAAAAGACTTATTTAAAGATTAATTTTGCAAAAAAACTTGACAAATTAAAAAATCTGCCTTAATATAGTATAAGTTTTGATGTTATTTTTAACATTAATTATTAATATAACTAATTATAACGATTTTGGAGGTTATGAAATGGAAGAAAAAGATGTAATCCTTACACAAGAAGGGTATGATAATTTAGATAAAGAATTGAATTATTTAAAAACAGAAAAAAGAGCTGAAATAGCAGAGAGAATAAAAGTAGCTTTAGGTTTTGGAGATTTATCAGAAAATTCAGAATATGATGAAGCGAAAACAGCTCAAGCAGAAAATGAAGTAAAAATAGCAGAATTAGAAAATAAATTAAGACATGCTAAAATAATTGATGAAAAAGAAATTGATACAGATACAGTTCAAATAGGAAATACAGTAAAAGTATTAGATGTTGAATTTGATGAAGAAGTTGAGTATACAATAGTTGGTTCAACAGAAGTTGATTTAGCTGAAAATAAAATTTCTAATGAATCACCTTTAGGTGCTGCATTATTAGGGGCTAAAAAGAAACAAACAGTAGATGTAAATGCTCCAGCTGGAATAATGAAATATAAAATATTAGATATAAAGAAATAAAGAATGGGAGAAATATCTTCCTTTCTTTTTTCATTATATGGTCAGATACCTAATTCTTTTTAATATTATCCGTTTCATTACATTCAAAAAGAAAAATCTAATATAAAAAAATGAGCCTCTCTCACTCAGTCATTTAGATTATTATGAATAGTTTTAATATATTTCGAATGTGACCGAAATAGTTATACAAATTATTAAGAAAATACTCTAAAGGGTCCTGTATTCGGGGTTTGTTAGAGTATTTTCTTTATAATTTGTTAACGTTATGCAGGGTAACTGAGAAAATATATTAAAACTATTCATAATAATCTAAATACCGTGAGCATTCCTCATCTTTTTATACAAGATTTTCTATTTTTCATTTCAATCAAACGTATAATATTAAAAAGAATTAGGTATCTGACCATATACAAAAAAAGAGAAGGAAGAGCTATTTTCTTCCCCCCTCAATTCTTAAATTTTTATAGCAGAATCTAATGCAAGTTTTATCATATTATTTAGACCAGTTTGACGTTCTTCAGGGGTTGCAATATCTTTAATATATTTTGAATCTACTACACTCATTAAGCAAGAAGCTCTTTTATTTAGTAATTTAGCATTATAAAATAAAGCAAAAGCTTCCATTTCAGCAGCAACTGGATTAAAACCATCTGGAATCCTATCTAAAAATTTATTTACATCAGTCATATAAACATCAAAACAATCAGTACAAACAGTATTACCAGAAACAATATTTATATCACACTCTTTAGCAATATTTTTAATTATAGAATTAAGCTCATTACTAGAAGAAACAATGTGGCAATTATCATTATTTAAAGTCAAAGCATAATTACTTTCAGAAAAAACATTTTCACTTAAAATAATATCAAATAATTTAAGTTCTGGTTTATATCCTCCGCAAGAACCAATTCTAATAATATTTTCTACATCATAAAATTTAAATAATTCATAAGTATAAATACCAACACTTGGCATTCCCATACCATGTGCCATTACTGTTAATTCTTTTCCTTTATAAGTTCCAGTATATGCATACATTCCTCTAACTTGATTTACAAGTTTGTAATTTTCCATAAAATTTTCAGCAATATATTTTGCTCTTAATGGGTCTCCTGGCATTATTACTGTTTTAGCAATATCACCTTTGTTTGCTTCATTATGTGGTGTTGACATATAAAACTCCTCCTTTGTGTTTTTTTGATATTATATCATAAAAAAATAAAAAAGCAATTATGATAAAAAATATTGCAAAAAACAGTAAGTTATGATATAAAATAGAAGAAAGCAAATAAGCTAATACAAAAGAACAGAGGTGAAATTATGATAAAAGCTTATGCAAAATCTGATAAGGGAAATGTCAGAGAAACAAACGAAGATTATTTTTATATTTCAAATTCACTAGACCAAGTTCAATTATATTTGTTAGCAGATGGAATGGGCGGATATAATGGCGGAGAAATAGCAAGCCAATTAGCTGTTCAAACAGCAAAAAATTATATAGAAAATAATTTTAAAGATATAGAGAAAGACAGAGATAGTATAATACAATTATTAGGAAGTAGTATGGAATATGCCAATATGGTAGTATATGAAAAAGCAAAGGAAAATCCAGAATTACAAGGGATGGGAACAACATTAGAAATATGCTTAATATATAATAATAAGGCTTATATAGGACATGTAGGAGATAGTAGAATATATAGAGTTAGAAAGCAATTTATACGTAAGTTAACACAAGACCATAGTTATGTACAAAAATTAGTAAAAGAAGGTACAATAACAAAAGAACAAGCAGAACATCATCCTCAAAAAAATATGTTAATGAAAGCATTGGGATGTAATGCTTTTGTGGAACCAGATGTTATGGTAAAAGGATTTTTAAAAGATGATATTTTAATTATGTGTTCAGATGGTTTATCAAATATGGTAGAACAACAAACTATATATGAAATGGCATCAAAAAATATAGAACAAGCAACTAAAGATTTGGTACAATTAGCAAAAGACAGAGGCGGTTACGACAATATAACAGTTGTAATTATAAAAAATATATAACGGTTTACATTATGGCGTAAAAACAATGTGATAAAAGGAGAGAGAAGTATGAATTTAGAAGGTAAGATTCTAGGTAAC
>ULWV01057632.1_pt1 | contig 15699 bp, 24 predicted proteins | sample 1960651 | NCBI WGS metagenome assembly ULWV01 (sample SAMEA4835820, study PRJEB28245) | human gut metagenome | biome: gut microbiome; material: fecal sample | place: Denmark | collected 2008
CTCTGGAACTGGCTGGCACTGAAGGGCTCGCCGCTTGCGGCCTGTGGCCAAATGGCTAAGGTGTGATCGATATAATATTTGTCAAATCCAGAAGCCTTGATTTCTTCCGGGGTAAGATTCTTGGTTAATTGGCATATGATGGTTGCAACCATCTCTAAGTGGGCCAATTCCTCGGTGCCGATGTCAGTCAACGTTCCGGCCGCAATGCGGTTTTCCATGGAATAACGCTGTGACAGATATCGCATGGAAGCACCAATTTCGCCGTCAGGACCACCGTACTCGGATAGTAGCAATTGCCCCAAAATGCCTAAAATACGGCATTTGTTATATAGATATTATATCATAATAGTTGCGCATGATTTCTGCGCATAATGGAGTTTCGGAGAAACTCCTAAGATGAGCACTGTGTGCTCATTATATCATCAGACAGAAATGCAGAAAATTGTTGTTTCTCACGATTCCATTCAAAATGATCAAATATTTTTCGTATAGCGGTAGCTTTTTGCTCTGTGGTAACAGATTCATCTTGAATCAATCGGATTATTTCCCCAAAATCAACTTTTTTGCGATTTTGTTTTGGGGCGATAGGTGTTTCTAAGGTAGCTAGCTTGGCTTCCAGTTCGTTCTGTCGTGCCATGATCAATTGTTTATTTTCTCGGTATTCATCGAGTGTGTCTACTCCGTTTCGGTATGCTTCTTTTACGCGCTTGAGTTTTACGCTCAAGCTGTCAAGTTCGGATTGCGTACGCTTCACCTCAAGGTCATCCGTTTCCGCTCCGGCTTGCTCGCTGTATATATAGTAAAAATCGGAGGCGGCAAGGGACTGTAGTGCAGATAAAACTTCTTGGACCGCTTTGGCTTCTGTGATACTGCTGGTGGAACGACACACTCCTTTAGCATGCTTCCAGCAATTAAAAAAATGCACATCACGGTGATAGCCTAAATTGGATCCGCATTCGGAACAGGCTATCATGCCTGACAGCCAATGCCCAGCAGTAACGGAAGTTCGCTTGCGGCCAAATCCACCATGTTTTCTTGCCTTGCAACGCTTGGCTTGTGCCAATCCCCATTGCTCATCTGTAATGATCGGCTCATGCTTTCCGTCAACTATGATAATTTCATCCTCATTTTTACGCTGGTGATTGTTTCTGTCGTAATAGTTCCAACGGATCTTCCCGATATAAAAGGGGTTATCCAAGATGTATGCGACTGTTTTTAACTCAAATTTGCTACCTCTGTTGCTACGATAACCGAGAGCATTGAGCTTGGCAGCGATGTCAGCCATGGCAATATCATTTTTCGTGTACATATCAAATATGTGCTTAACGATGTCTGCCTTAGGTGGGTCTATTTCGGGTATGCAGCCTTTCTTTTTGATGTAGCCTAGTGGCGCATTGCTGTTGTAACCGCCTCGCAGAGCATTTTCTGTCATTCCACGATGAACTTCGCCGGAAAGGTTATATAAATAAAATTCGTCCGACCATTCGATCACCATCTCGATCAAACGTCCATACATACCTTCGATAATTGGCTCTGATACACTCTGGACATCTACATTGCATTTCTTGCGCAAGATTGATTTGTAATAGGTCGATTCGTCAATGTTGCGGGCGAATCGTGAGAATTTCCATACCAGCACAACATCATATGGATGTGATTTCTCCTTGCAGGTGGCGATCATTTCCTGAAATGCTGGGCGTTTACTGGCATTTTTGCCGGAAATGCCATGCTCTTCTACGTATATTTTGGAGATAAGCATATTGTTTCTAGCTGCATATTCTTTGATTTCACGGATCTGACTATCCGGGGACAGTTCTTCTTGTTTGTCAGTGGATACACGCACATAGGCGCAGGCTGTTTTTATCATATTCACACACTCCTTTGGTATAATTTATAAAAATGTGTATAAAAATAACACATCTTTGCAAAATGTGCCTGTGTGTGATACAATAAGCTTGCTTAGGGCGTGTTTGTATCACCAGACACGTGTTGACTGCCCTTGACCATTTGGTCGGGGGCGGTTTTTTATTTTATGTTTGACGATGTGAGAAGTGCTTCCCAATCGCTCGGAAATCCCATCGAGTCAAGTATTTCATCTTTAGTTAAAACTTGTAGATGTTTATTCAAGCTATTAATTGCTTGCTTTATATTATTTAATAGTTTCTTGAAGTCCTGTTTACTAAGCAATAGATTGAATAAAATCATAGCTGCAAACAGGTCGCGCTTTCCATATATATATTCGCCATTAGCGTTTTGTGGAATGCCCATTTCTTTGTGGAGTGGGAAATCACTCAATGGGCGTTTACTGCGGTAGCAATACAAGCGATTGCCATGTGCACAAAAATTGCGTATAGAGGACAGATAAAAAAGGGCACTTTCCAAAGCGTTATCTGTCATATGAAAAGTTTTTGCAACATTCTGCCGTTCGGTTTGCTGCATTAAACTATAAAATTTGCTAATTGTACCTAAGGTAAGTATGTTATTCAAAACCCATAAAGGAATATATCCATAGTTTTTTAGGTAGTGAGATATGCTTGGATCAGAAGCTCTGCTAGAGATCTGCCTTTGGATATCTGCTAATAACTGGGTAATGTGTTTACTTGCTTGGGCTTTTGTAGTATCAAAATTAGTATATGTCAGATAGTTTGTTTCTGGATGTGCTTTCGGGAAATAATAAGCTACCAAACTTTTTATGTTTGTTTCTAAAGGTAAGATATTCTTCAGAAAAATTTCCCGAAGTTTACGGTCAAAATTGTACAATGACACGATTTCTTCGATAGTAGTACCGGTTTTGTATGTATCTTTTCCAGTAAGAAATAAATCGTTATAACCGTTTATGAGATTATAGTAACCAATTCGTTGTAGGTGTTTCTTTGCAGTGCTTTTTTGTTTTGAGGTAGTAATATCCATGCCTCTATTAACAAGTTGGATGATTAACTCTTCTGTTGTTTTGAACGGTTTATCATTCATATAGTATACCTCCATAAAATAAAAAGACCCCGGGCCCGAAGGACACCGGAGTACGTTCCAAATTAATATATGCAAGCAAATAGAAAATATTCGTTTGACATGACCACAGAGTATCACAAAAATTTATAGTTGTCAACAAAAAATTATGTTGACTTTGTGAAAGCGGGGGGATAATTTGCTTTTGGCAAATTATTTTTCTGTGGTTATTGCTCCGGGTTGTAAAAGTTTATTGGTAATTGCTTTTACATGAATAGGTATATATTGCTGCCTCTGGTCATCGACCCTAGGCGGTTGCTTTTCGTAGCAGATTTGTTATAATATCTCTTAACAAGAGAGCTAAATGCTAGGCAAAGACTAGCTGGCATAAATAAGAAGAAAAAAGTAACGCCTTACTTTGTCGAAGCTGGGGCGTTACTTTTTGCGTATAAGCGATATAACAAGAGTAATCACTGCGCAAAGCATAATCACAAAAGTAAATAAATCACTGTATGTAACCATTGGCATCAGCCCCTTTCGTAAAGTCCGGTGGCTGTCGTAGCACCCTTTGGCTCCCCAGTTAAATATATTAATATAATACAGTTGAATCAAGAGAACTTATGCAGTGATTCAACTATATATGTGCTAATAAAAATATCACATATATCTTTTAGCGGACGCAAGCAAATCCTGCTTATATTTATAAATCTCTACGATGTTATCAATGTAAACACGTGAAAAGCTTTTGCTTTCGTCAGGAATTAGTAATTGTTTCTTCTTTGTGTCAAGATTTAGTCGACATATAGGTTTTCGATTGTTGTTATCGAAGAGAATTCCAAAATAACTTTCAGTATCACGATAAAAAATTTTATCTAAAGGAATTTCTTCGGTTAAAATGGCCCGTATGATATTAAATGCTTGAAGTTCTTCTTCTGTTGTGATAATTTTGCTTTTTGGCTCTTCGGAGATTGCAACTTCGTCAGATTTATCATCGCTCCTAGGTTCTAGAGCTGATGAAATCTTTTGATTAACCAAATCGCTTATATAGGTGTTAAAAGACCTTTGAATAATAGGTTTAAATTTATCAATAATCTTTTGAGTTTTTAAGCCATCATAAATGTCGGATAGGATTGTTTTTGCAAAATCATCACTAATTTCTGTAGATTGTTTACGCAACCAATCTTTAATTAAGCTAGAGTATTTTAACTCGGAAGCAACGCTAAATATTGAGTCTTTATCAAATGAATCTTTGCAAAATTTTTTTAATGCATTTACAGAGGTGTCACGTAAGTTTGCCATATCAATTTCTAAAAATGGAGTCATATCCATTTTGTTGGCTTCATCTAAATCAGTGTAAAATTTGTAGCGCAATCCGTTTGTGAGTATTGCAAATTTTGCAGGGCAGGTAGCAAAATAGCGAAATAACTGTGAATCGTGTTTTGTTAATGACTCGCCACACCATTTGCATTCGATCAGTATCTCTGGTGACCCATTATTTAAAATTGCATAGTCTACTTTTTCGCCTTTTTTGATGCCAATATCAGCTGTGTATTCTGGATAAAATTCATTAGGGTTAAATACATCATAACCAAGCAATTGAAAAAATGGTATAATCATTGACATTTTGGTAGACTCTTCGTTGGTAATAGAAGGAGTCATAGTGGTAACTCTTTGCGCAAATTGTTTAATTTCTTCCGTAAAATCCATATTAATCATCCTTTCTTGTGAAAATGTAATAGTATTAATACAAGTGTAATTCAGTGGTTGTTATACAATTCTTTTTCATTTACAGTATTGTGGGTAAAAAAATCATTTTTTTGAATATGTCGCATTTCGTGTAGATACGCCTGCATACGTTGCTCATAGGATAGCCGTGCATTCAAAAAGATGCTAAAACTCCCATCTTCATTAATGGTAACAGTTGCCGGAATAGAATTTCCGAAGTCAATTATAAAAGTGTTAATATCGTATTCGTATATTTGCGTCACCCCCTTATTCTTTATTATGAATTGCCTTGCTCTTTACGTTTTAATGCCATTAACATGCTATGCACAGTTTGCAGATCTTCGGGATCTGCGTCTCTGGCTGCGTCAAAGAGTAAGGACAGTTCTTTGTTGTCGTAAATCTCTTGAGCAATTTTGCTTGTTTCTGGATTGAGATAGTAAGATTGTTGATCCATCTCTTTTTTTTCTTCAATCAGATCCGAGCGGTTAATATTAAAGTATTTTGCAAGCATATCAACTTTATCCATTCTTGGTAGACGCGTACCGTTATACCATGTGGAGATTGCTGATTTATTTATATGTAAATCGTTAATCAAGTCGGTTTGTGATTTGCCGTGCAAATTCATATAATATCTTAAATTTTTAGAAAAAATTTGTTTGTAATAATCTTCTCCCATGAAAACACCTCTTTTCTAATTGCGTTAATGATAAAGATATAATACTACAGAAAATAGAATGATTCAATACAAAAAGCAAAAAAAATTTACAAAAAGTATTGACATCTACAATAAGTAGAGTATAATGATAAATGTAGCCAGGAAATGCAACAAAGAGAGGAGAAAAATAATATGTCTGGTGAATCCAAGAAAAATGGGTTGACCTCAAAAGACATAATTGAACTTGTGATCAATGCGGTTATCGCACTAGCTGCTTTGATTACAGCAATTAAGTCTTAGGGCAACCCAAGGGTGGGAGGGGCGAAAGCCCTAACCACCCTTGGATTTTAGCATATTATCATATAGAGTGCAATGAATAGAGTAAAACAGATGACAATATTGACTGTAGTTCTATTGATTTTAGCCGTAGCGATGGGATTTAGTACAGGATGGAAAATTACGGTAATTACGGCAGCAGTAGTTGATTTAGTCATGATTGTTCGGAGAGTTTGGGAATCTCATGACAAGTAAATGGGAAGAGCTGTCCTATCGGGCTATACGGGGAGAAAGGAAAGTTAGACATGTTACAAATTAGCTTAGCAGCGGCAAGAGTTAATGCGGAAATGACGCAGGACAAGGTGGCGAAAAAGATGAATGTATCAAAACAAACTATAATTAACTGGGAGAAGGGAAGGGTAATCCCAGGGGTGCCAGAAATTGCAATGCTATCCAAACTCTATGGAATTCCGCAGGACAATATTTTTTTACCTTGTTACTCTACAAATAGTAGAGCGACGGAAACGGTTTGATGCAACAATGCAAATTATATGTAGGTGACACAAACACGCCCTAAGCAAGTGTGAGCGAATGAGAGAGGAGGGAAACAATGGACAACTGGCATAAGACAGACATAAAGTTGCGTCTTGATCTGATGGTAGACGGGGAAGGTCTTTTAGATCGGGTCGTAAAATTGAAAAATGCAGCAAATGAAGTTGCTGTGCTGGCAACCGGAATAGAAAGGTATTTGACATTGCAACAGCCGGACTTAGCAGAACAAAATCCGGCTGCGTCCGGAGACAATAAAGAAAGCTAGTTTTTCTTTATTATCTCCACAGCTTCATCAAGCTTATGTACGATGTCGGCACCGAGATTATAAAGGACATCGATGGTTTCTAAATCAATATCAGCTTGATTTAAGGCTTCTTTGTAGTTATCTTCAAAATCATGTGATATTTGAATGATTTGCAAAGCTAATGGATTCATAATGATTTATTACTCCTTTCGTATAACTCGGCTCCTGCATGAGCCTGTTATTTAAGGATAACATAAGGCGTTATGATTCAACAAATTCCGATCGCTTATAGAATGGAGGAAAACAATGCAAGATGTTACATCTTTTTCTGATCGCAAGTTGTCAGAAGAGGAATTTTCCAATAAATACTGGATGAAGGGAAAATACAAATATCAATATTATACAGTAGGGATAGAGGATGCAAACAAATTCTGCTTACCTATGGAAAGGAGGGGAACAATGCGAGACGATACATCATTTTCTGATCGCAAGTTGTCAGAAAAGGAATTTTCCGACAAATACTGGATGAAGGGAAAATTCAAATATCAATATCATACAGCAGGGATAGAAGATGCAAGAGACGAAAGAGAGCAGCTTGTATTTAATAATGTCCGTGCATTGTATGATCTGTATAATGATCTGCTGGTAAACAATGTATATCGCACACAGACAGAGATTAGACAGATGAGAACAAAAATTAATAAGTACACGAGACTGGTTGTTGCAATTTTTTTGTTAGTAATCAATTTGATCATATTAGGACTTAGATAGGAGAAAAGCAAACCATGAAAAAATTGTTCATTAGCCAACCTATGAACGGCAAGACGAAAGAGGAGATTCTTGCAGTAAGGGAAAAGGCTATCGAGAGTGCAAAAGTTATACTTGATGACGATATTGAAGTTATTGAATCATATTTTGATGGATATAACCCAGACGATGGGTGCATCCCCTTGAAATATCTTGCCAAGGCATTAGAACTATTGGCTGATGCCGATGTGGTATATTTTGCCAAGGGATTTGAGGAGGCGAGAGGATGCTGCATTGAGTATATGTGCGCTCAATACTATGGCATTATGGCGCTCGTTATTGAAACGAATTGCAGAAACGAAAAATGATGTATGGTCTGGTGATGCAAACACGCCCTAAGCAAGCATAAGACAACCAGATCACTTCATATATTGTCACAATTTTGGAGGTGATTCTATGTGTAGAATATTAATTAAAAAAGCCGGCAAATTTGTCGATTTTGAAACATTAACATCAGAGGAAAAAGATACAGTGCGTTGTAATGTGACTGGTAAGTTAGCAGATACGCTCATGCTTCAGCTTGGATACAAGAGAGTTGCGAAGCAGCGAAAAGAGAAAGCGGGATAATACAAATTGCTGAGCTATCGGCATGACGGGCAAACTCCCACCCTATTTTGATCCCCCGGCGTTTAGCCTGCCGGGGGGATTAGAGAACAAGAAAGGAGAACCTTATGACAGTACAGAGAGCGACTACGTTAGACAGCCATAAAGAATGCAGATTGTGCGGTAAGATCTATTCACTGCGGCATGACAAAAAGTTTTGTCCGTGTGGCGGATTTATCTATACGATCAGTCAGGTGTATCAGCCAACAGTAAAAAAAGAGCAGTAGACGAGTCTACTGCCCCTATGATGAACCATACAAGTTACACCGTACAAATCTATTGTAACAAACATATGGTTCATCCGTCAATAAATCCACTGACGGATATTTTGTTAGGGGGATTTATGTGGAAAGACGAATATCGGATCAGTGATCCGTTTTTTATCGTGCATTGTAAAAGTTGTGGAAAAAAGTATTGGAGTACCAGACGGAGCAATGCAGTGTGTAGCTTTTGTCACAGCGAAAATGTGTATACGGAGACACCGAAGCACACGATCGTCAAAGAAGGAGGGTAATAATGTACACCATATGTGTTGCAGCATTAAAGGGTGGCGTAGGTAAGACAACGACCGCCACCAATATAGCATATTTGTTAAGCAAAAGTAACAGGGTATTATTTGCAGATGCCGATTGTCAAGGTGATTCGTCAAAAGTGTTTGGAGCGTATTCTGCATCGTTTGGCGGCATGGCAAAGCTGATGCAGAATGGCATATCTGTATCTGATGATATTACCGTAGATGATTACTGCAGAACACCAAAGTCTGGCAGTTTAACAGTGCTTCCGGCGAATGAGTGGCTGCAGAAAACGAATGCAGAACTCATGCTCGAAAGAAAGATGAATCAGATCAACATATTGCAGAAAGCATTGGATTCTGTGCAAGAAGATTATGATTACTGCGTGATCGACTGTGGACTACAACTGGATCTGACAGTAGTTAATGCGATTATGGCATCAGATTTGGTGCTGTCACCGATGCGTCTTGGTGGATTTGAGCTTGCTGCACTGACACGTTTACAGGAACAACTCTATGATTTACGCAGGATACGTCCGGATATTAAATTGATGATTTTTGGAACTATGTTCCAGAACAATGCTTCGTCCCGCGAGGCAGAATGTCAGATGCGTAGTCATTTTGGACAATCATATATGCAAACCCATATACGCCATAGCACACCGTTGATGCGTCGGTCTTTTGGTGCAGGAACGATTACGCAAAGTTCTCCACGTTGCAACGCATCTAAGGACTACATAGCACTGTTGGATGAACTGCTGGGAGGTGACTGGCGTGAATAAATTTAGCATTTTTGATGGGTTGAGTGCGGCGTCTGTTGCTGATGCAGATAATACAGATCGTGCCAGGTTAGCGCTTACAGACGTTCCGTATGACAAGATCTATCGCAATTCGGACAACTTTTATCCACAGAGTGAAATCAAAGAATTGGCTGCGAAAATCTTAATGGTTGGTTTGTTAGAGCCGATGACTGTTACCTTTAATCCATGCGAGCAGGGTGAGTACCGCCTCACAGATGGTGAACGCAGATATAACGCTATTGGGTATTTGCGCGAACAGGGGTATGAGGGATTTGATGTGGTGTCAGTCCGCATAAAGTCGGTAAAGAACGAACATGAGGAACGAATAACTCTGATTCTGGGTAACTCTTATCGTACAAAGGATATTGCTACGTTGATCAAAGAGGAGCAGGTGCTAAAGGAAGAATTGACCCGAATGAAAGCAGAGGGGATGTCTTTGAATGGCTACGATCTGCAAAAAGGCAGGATCAGAGATGTGATTGCGGACTTGATGAACGTGTCCAAGACTAAAGTGGCAGAGCTGGAAGCGATAGCGAAACATTTACGCCCAGAACTTATGAAGAAGTTAGAAAATGGTGAGATAAAGCAGTCTACAGCATATCAGCTATCCAAATTGACGCCAGAGGAACAGGCAAATTATGCGGACAAGCAAAAGGTAGAAAAAACAGAACCACAGGCACAGTCGGATGTACCCAATGTAACCAAACAGCAGGAATGTGCGAATAGAAAACAACCGGGAGAATTAAAGAAGGAACAGATATATATTCCGTCGCTGTCTCAATATATTCTGCGGACAGAGGGGTGTTCTGTTGCTGATTTTCTCCGTCGCTATTTACCGGATGATGTCGATGTGACAGTCTTAGCAGATGCATTGTTGCTGCTGGCGCATAACTATCAACGAGATATCGTGCAGCAACGCATGGTAGATTGCACGGGGGAGTATAAGAATGCGGATAGTTAAGATATGTGGGAAGTTGTCTAATCCACCGCCAAGCGGCAGAAGAGAAGGAGGCAGATCATTGCGCAGAGATGATAAAGACATAAAAAGTATGAATCGGTACGAATACCGAGAATTGAAAAACTTTTGCTACCAATACCCATGGTGGCACAAACAATTGGAGGAATTAAATGAGAATCTAGGGGTGTCTGCTAGCAGTTATGATGATGTTCCTGCGGCGAAATCCATGGATTCTGCCGTAGAACGCAAAGCACTGCGCATGGTGCAACTTAACGAGAAGATCAACATGGTCGAGTTGGCGGCGCAAAGTGTTAGTAAGGATTTGGCATTTTATATATTGGAATATTGCACGAATCCGGGGATGTCTTTTGCCAGATTGGACGCATTATATGGCGTACCGTGTTCCGAGGCTACGTTTTATCGCCACAGGACAGATTTTTTTCGAGCATTGCGAGACATTCGAAATGACTATAAGACACATGGTTGTTCTCGTTTTGGGCGGCAAAACTGGAACCGGAAACGCGAATCATGGAATAAGGGAAGGAGCAAATAATGAGATTTCCAAAGACAAAAAGAGATTTTGAGATAGATGTAATGAAGGCGTATTGCGACGGATTTATGACTGCATGTAATCAGGACGTAGGGGATGTTCGATCGCAAATGCTCTCATGTGCCAGTGGTTTTTGCAAGGACAATGTTTTTCGATTTATTGGTAGAGATAATTTGCCGGATTTTGTGAAAAAACATTTTGGAATGTAAGCAGTGAGCGGTGATTATTGGTGGTTCGATTCCACCACGCTGCATTTATGCGACGCCTGATCAGCCGAGCATAAGTAGTACGCCTATAGTTCAGTGGGATGCTGTATCGTTTACGGGATGTGGTATCGTGCGTTTACGCTATAGGTTAGGGGTGCACTAGCGTCTATGGCAGGGGCAGTGTATGACTCTATGCATGGGGACTTGGACGATTTGCTTTGTGGCAAGGCGGACTGGTTGCTTATGCGACCCTAGATGAATACATACAAGGAGGTTACAGCGCATGAGGAAGACTGGATTAGACAGTTTTCCGATAAATGTGGTGAATAATGACAATGTTGACAAATTGATTAAGGAATACGGATATGAGGGTCACGCATTTCTGATCGCTATTTGTCAGAAGATATTTGCAGGAGAGGGCTATTACATCCAGTGGGATGAGCGAGTTTGTACAGATTTTGTGCTTTTTACTTTGCATAGAAATGCCAAGGTGATCAACAAAATGTCAGATATAGTTAGCTTCTGCTTGAGGAGAGGAATTTTTTCGAGTGCGCAATTTGAAGAGCATGGAATCTTGACATCACAAGAAATTCAAGAGTTTTACATCCACGCAACCAAAAAGCGCAAACAAATTTTTTTGAAAAAAGAGTACCTCTTAGTTAAAGTCACCCATTTATCGGAAAAATACATAATTTTGGACGAAAAAGGAGACTCGGAGGAACAAAGTAAAGTTAAAGTAAATAATAATTATTTATGTATGGCGCAAACGCAAAGCGGATCGGATCGAGACAATGTGCAGGCGATTGATGAATCTATGAAACATCCTACTTTGCAACAGATTGAACAATATGTAGCACAGAAGTGCAGTAAGGTTAATCCGAAAGAATTTTTTGCGTATTACGATGCTAAAAATTGGAGAACCGCTCGAGGTAATCCTATTAGGGATTGGAAGGCGCAGATAGACATTTGGTCAGCGAGAAATACGACTTCCGGAACGCCGGTTAAACGTGTTTCGCAACCGATCCGTTCGAAAAATCAATTTCAACAGTTTAGCCAGAGAACGGTGACTGTCGAACAAATGAATGCTTTGGAACAGAGGATATTGGCACAGCAGACGGCTGGAGGTGATGACGATGAAGAAAAAAGCTAAGCCGGAAGGCTGTGTGCATCCGGATTGCTTTCATTGTCGTCTCCCGGATTGTAAATATAGTAAAACGGAAACATCGGACAGTGAATATCTGGTTCGAATGAATCGCTTTCGGAAGTTCCAGACATCATGTTTGGGTGGAAATGTCCGGGAGGCGCAAAAGACTTATCCGGAGTGCGTGGATAACTGTAGCGGAGTGATATTTGGAAAAAAAGAGGAGGAGACAGATGAGCAATAGACCTCAAATTACAAAAATACTGTCGCTGTCAATATTAACCCGTATGTATGGGTGATTGAATTTGAACGGTGCGAAAAACCGGGAAAGGAGACGGAAAATGGAGAGAATAACGAAAAAAAATAAACTTGGAGATTACTATTATCCAATGTGTTTTAGTAAATGTGATGGTTTAGGATCAAGTAGCAATTGTGATAGCTGCGAATGTGTTCATGCTGCTTGTAAAAAGTTAGGGGGGCTTGAGGATTTAGAGGAACTTCTCGGCATTCCGTTGGAGGAACTTGCAAAAATCTTCCGTCAGCATATCCCTGATGATTGTAAGCGCCCACATAAAGCAATTGTATTGACTGATGGTGATGTTGACAAATGGAGAGAGTATAAGGCTTTTGAGAAAGATGACAGACTTATCAAGTTACCTTGCAAGGTTGGAGATACAGTTTATGTTAATGGTGTTCTTGGATATGGGGAAGCAGAAAAATACAAGGTTATTAGAGTGGATTATCATAGCACATTAGGAACAGGCAGAAATGAATTTTACATTGAGGCATTGCTTGATGGCCAACCTAATAATTCAATAGGATTTTATGACAAGGAATTTAGCAAAAGCGTATTCCTTACCAAAGAGCAGGCAGAGGAAAAACAGAAAGAATTGAGAGATAGGGAAAATTGTATTAAAACGCATAGTTACATAATGCAATGATTCATGAGAAAGGAGTAAGCAAAGGAGGAATAATGGATAACAGATATTTATTTAAGGCTAAGAGAATGGATAACGGAGAGTGGGTAATCGGCAATTTAGTGTTTTCGGTTTACCACAAAAATGATGTATGCGTTGGTCAATACGGAAATGATATTGGTATGCATACAGTAGACCCATCTACAATATGCCAATGTACTGGCTTAAAAGATAAGAGTGGGAATCTAATTTGGGAGAATGATATTATAAAATATCATTTTGGCAATGCCTATGCACAAATTAGATACGGAGCATATCAAAATTGCTTTGATAGTCAAAAAACAGAGCACATAGGATTTTATGTGGATTGGTCAGAGAGCAGGAATTATCGCAAAGACTTAGGATATTGGGTAAACATGGTCGAGTGTGAAGTTATCAGTTCAGCAATCGGTCATCCGCAGTATTTAGATGGTGAGATTTAGCAAGTGATGAAATTGTTGTTGTTAATATGTGTTATAAGATAAAGTGAGTGAGGAAAATAGAGAAAACAGATGCGTCCATCTGTTTTCTCTGTTTGTGTTGGGAACTATTCATTTATGTTAGCGAATAAAAATTAAGTAAAATGCTAACATGAGTACTCCTATATTGCCAAATAGCGAAGAGGGAGTGGCCACAAGTAAGGCATGCACTTTTTCAAAAAGCGGCACTCCATAAATACCCAATATAAATAGTCCAAATGTTAATAAGTTTTCTGAAGATTTTTTCATGTTAATTCCTCCTTTATTGTAATGGGGGCACTGTTAAAATTTTCGCTCACAGTTGCCCCCAGAAAAAGGGGAATTAAAAAGTTGTCTTCAGATTTTGGAGTAAATGAATTAACACGATAGGAAGCTTCAGATCCACCTAGTTTATGACCGTGTATCCAACAGAATATCACCTCCGTAATAACAAACTTATTATACAATAGCATGCCATACAATTCCATGATAATATAGTGTAGTGGTTTTGTAAAGAGGTAACGGAAGAAAGGTCTGATCGATATTTATGTGTCGGATTCCGACACACAAAACTAAATTGCAAAAAGATGAGAGAAACACGAAGCAATTATGTGATATATTGATAGTGTCGAAGATTAGGGAAGTCGATGGCTTGATGCAGATCAAACCAGTTGACTTCCTTTTTGTTTGCAGGAGGTGATAATGAATTGAACTCGGTGCAGCCAATCCGTGACATGGAGCTGGTTAATGACATTGCGGATTATTTGAAGGGGAGAAGCGAAAGAGATTATATGATGTTCCTCTTCGGGATCTATTCCGGATTGCGCATTAGCGATATTCTTAAACTACGAGTGCGAGATGTTAAGGGCAAAGACAGAATTACCTTGCGAGAGAAAAAGACTGGCAAGGAAAGGAGCTTCCCTATCAATGCGGCATTAAAGAGTAAGATCAAGAAATATGTAGCTGACAAGGAAGACTATGTGTATCTGTTTAGATCAAGACAGGGAAAGAACAGACCTATCAGCCGACAGCAGGCGTATAACATCATACGCAAGGCAGGCGAAGAGTTTGGCCTATATCAATTGGGAACACACACATTGAGAAAAACATTTGGTTATCATCTTTACCGGCAGACTAAGGATGCAGTGACAATTCAGAAGATATTAAATCATGCCAGTGTGGAAATAACGATGAGATATATTGGCGTGACACAGGACACGATGGATGCAGCAATGGATAAGTTGAGCTTTCGTGTTTAACCTTTTTTATTTTGCTTTTTCTGGTTAGTTTGTCATATTGAACTGGCGTAAAACTGACAGAGCAAAAATAGAGTTTCTTCTATTAGCAGCAAAAATAGAGTGAGTAAGACAGACTATTAACATATGTCAATCTGAGGAGGAGGAGAGGATATGTTGAAATCTTGTTCAAGGTGTGGACGTATCCATGCACGAGGAGATCCGTGTCCGGTAAAGTGTGCCAAAGTTGTAGAGAAACGAAACAAGGAGATTGTTCGTTTTCGAAACAGGCAGGTATGGAAACGGATGCGTGAGCATATTAAGGAGCGAGACAAGTTCCTATGTGTTTATTGCCTAAAAAAGTTGCAGGTGCTTAATGCAGAGGAATTGAGTGTACATCACATTGTTCCTTTGGAAGAGAACTTTGACCTTGCGTTGGAGGAAGAGAATCTGATCACGCTATGTCGAGAGCATCATGAGCAGGCAGAAAAGGGTGTGCTTAATCGAGCAGAGTTAAAAATGATGATTTATGACTCCCCCCGGGGTGTTGAGACCCTAAAATAGGGAGCACCTTGGCACCGACAGCCTGCCACGATACATAAAATATTCCCACATCAGGTTTTTTTGAGAGGAAGGAGGGGACGCAATGCCGACACCGCCTAAGCCGGTTAGTGTTTTAAGAACAGAGAAAAAGAGCCACCGAACGAAAGCAGAATTGGCTAAGCGTCAAGCTGGAGAAGAGAGCCTTTTGACAGGAAAGAAATTGAAAGAAGATGCCTTGGTCAAGCAGAATCCGCATGCGCATAAAGAATTCATACGAATGAAAGCCTTGCTTAAGGGCATTGACAAAGCGGACGATCTGTATGGAGCAACCATCAATCGTTATTGTATGCTGCGCGCGGAAGAGTTGGAGCTACTTGCTAAGTTACAAAGATTAGATCAGCAGATCAATGTCATCTATGACCGCTTAGGGGATTATAGGGATGCAGAATTCAGAGATTTATCAGCGTCGTTAGCGTCGCTCGAAAAAACTTATGCATCGCTCCAGCGAAGTGTACATACAAAACGCAAGATGC
>ULWV01042890.1_pt1 | contig 15393 bp, 7 predicted proteins | sample 1960651 | NCBI WGS metagenome assembly ULWV01 (sample SAMEA4835820, study PRJEB28245) | human gut metagenome | biome: gut microbiome; material: fecal sample | place: Denmark | collected 2008
CTTATGGGGATGATGACGAGACTTTCTATATTAAGAGAGTTATAGGACTTCCTGGAGAGACTGTATATATAGATGAAGATGGAGTTATCTATATAAATGATGAGGAACTTCAAGGTGATGTATATGGTAGGGAGACTATAGCCGAGGACAAGCGTGGTGTTGCTTCTGAGGAAGTCACACTTGGCGAAGATGAATATTTTGTTCTTGGAGACAATAGAAACAACAGCCGCGACAGCCGTGTGGCTGATGTTGGCAACATACATAAGAAGGATATAATAGGAAGGGCTGTTTTCAGATTTACCGGAGGATTTGGTAAGATTGAGTAGTCTGTATTAACGGGGGCCGCTGCCGAGCGATGGCAACAGCCCCTGTTTTGTGGAGGAACTATGGCAAGTATAGTTGATATAAAACGAATTTTTGCAGAGGCTGATATTCGTGATTACAAAGAAATTATAGAAAAATATGCATCAGATGAAAGAGATGGAGTAAAAAAAATAGTTAGATCGGCAGAAAAAAAGCTTGATACATATCATGCCGAACTTGAAAGATCTTATAAGATGTTTCAATTTGAGAGAGAATTTGCAGACAAACAGTATATTTGTGGAATAGATGAAGTCGGTCGTGGCCCTCTGGCTGGACCGGTTGTTGCTGCTGCTGTAATACTTCCAAAAAACTGTGACATTCTCTATCTCAATGATTCGAAGCAGCTTTCGGCTAAAAAGAGAGAGGCATTGTATGAAGAGATAATGATGAAGGCGGTATCTGTTGGTGTTGGAATGGCAGATCAGGATGTGATAGATGATATAAACATTTTGAACGCTGACTATGAAGCTATGAGACAGGCTATATCTAAGCTTTCCGTCAAGCCTGATATCCTGCTGAACGATGCGGTAAATATTCCTGACGTTGATATCACTCAGAAGGGAATAATAAAAGGTGACACTCTTTCTGCGTCTATTGCAGCTGCCAGCATCATAGCAAAAGTCACAAGAGACAGACTTATGGTGGAGTATGACAGTGTTTATCCCGGGTATGGTTTTGCAAGGAATATGGGATATGGAACCGCGGAGCATATATCTGCGCTCAAAAACATGGGGCCATGTGCCATACATAGAAGAAGTTTTATTGGTAATTTTGTATAGAACTTGTATATATGAATTTGTCGTGTTTTGTGTTTTGTGTGTAGAAAGGAACATATGTACAATAGCAGAAGCATAGGTTCGACTTATGAAAATGTTGCCGCTGATTATCTTGCTGGGAAAGGCTATGTGATACTTGCCAGAAACTACAGGATAGCGTCTGGTGAGATAGATATTGTGGCAGAAAAAGATGGTTACATTGTGTTTGTTGAAGTGAAGTACCGCTCGAATTTTAGAAAAGGCACGCCGGAGGAAGCGGTGGGTGCAAATAAACAGAGACAGATATCCCGCGTGGCCTTACATTTTCTGAAACACATGGGATATGGAGTTGATGTCGGGGTTAGATTTGATGTGATAACAGTTATGGAAGATAATATACATCACATAGAAAACGCATTTGAGTACTCATGGTATAATTGATATAGTTGTCAGTATAGGTATTATATTTTTAATGGGAAAATAGTTTGGAGCAGTTGCTTTATGAATGAGATAAAATATATCAGACATGGAAATTCGACCCATCTGCACAATAAGAATGGGGTTATATATATTACGTTTGACAAATTAGACAGAGCCGGTGTAGTTCATGGATTCTCAACGAGGATAGGCGGTGTCAGTAAAGGCTATCTTGGATCGATGAATCTCAGCTTTCACAGAGGAGATGATCCGGATGCTGTCATGGAAAATCACAGAAGAATTGCGGATGCAGTGGGGTATGATTACAGAAAGCTTGTGTTCTCAGATCAGGTGCATAAGACGGATATATATAAAGTAACCGAGAAAGATGCCGGTAAAGGAATCATGAGAGATACTGATATCAGGGAAATTGATGGTCTTATGACAAATGTTCCGGGGATTCCTCTTATGACATTCTACGCTGATTGTGTACCAGTGTTCTTCTATGATCCGGTAAAAAAAGTTGTCGCTATGAATCACTCTGGTTGGAAGGGAACTGTGGCAAAGATCAGCAGATGTATGCTCTCACGTCTTAAGGAGGAGTATGGTACAGAGGCATCAGATCTTATATGCGCGGTAGGACCGTCTATATGCAAAGACTGCTACGAGGTAAGTGAGGATGTGGCAAAACAGTTTATGGATGTTTATACGAAGGCTCAGGTGGATGAAATTGTGTATGATAAGGGAGATGGCAAGTATCTTCTTGATCTGCATAGGGCAAATTATTATAATTTGGTTGATTCCGGTGTTCTGCCTGAAAAAATTGATGTGACAAATATATGTACGTGTTGCAACAGCGACGTATTATTCTCACACAGAGCTAGCCATGGACTCAGAGGAAATCTTGGCGCAGTCATCATGCTCTGATGGGATTTTCTGTAAACATGAAATGAATATGAGGTTGGTATGGAACACATAGTTAAAAGTGTATTGGATGGCAGTATAGCTGAAGAGCTTGAGATCGAACCGGGAGATAATATTTTGGCGGTAAACGATCATCCCATAGAGGATATATTTGACTACCAATATCTTATAAACGATGAATATATAGAACTCCTTGTCAGAAAGCCTGATGGTGAAGAATGGCTTCTTGAGATCGACAAGGAATATGATGAGGATCTGGGTATAGTCTTTGAGAATTCCCTCATGGACAACTATAAATCCTGTTATAATAAGTGCATATTTTGCTTTATTGATCAGAACCCAAAAGGGATGAGAGATACGATATATTTTAAGGATGATGATTCAAGATTGTCATTTCTTCAGGGTAATTATATAACGCTTACCAATATGAAAGACGCTGATATAGACCGTATAATCAATTATCATCTTGCCCCTATAAATATATCTGTCCACACGACAAATCCGGAACTTCGCTGTAGTATGCTGAATAACAGATTTGCGGGAACGATACTCGAACGCATAAGGAAATTTTATAATGCGGGAATTCCTATGAACGGTCAGGTGGTTTTGTGTAAAGGTATAAATGATGGCGATGAGCTCAGGCGAACAATCTCAGATCTTATGGAGTTTGTGCCAGTTATGGAGAGTATGTCTGTGGTGCCGGTTGGCTTGTCTGATTATAGAGATGGTCTGTTCCATCTGGAGCCGTTTACCGCTGAGGATGCTGGTGAGGTTATAGATATCATAGAGGGTTTCCAGAAGGAATGCTACGAGAAGCACGGTATACATTTTGTACAGGCCAGTGATGAGTGGTATATAAATGCCGGAAGAGAGTTCCCTGAGGCTGAAAGATATGACGGCTTCATACAGCTTGAGAACGGTGTCGGCATGGTAAGACTCCTGTCTGACGAATTCGATGAGGCATTTGATGAGATAGAGGGCGATGACAGAGAACTAGAGGTCTCTGCTGTTACAGGGGTGCTTGTATATAATTCAATAAAGCGCCTTGTCGACCGGATAGGTGAAAAATTTCCAAATGTGAAGATTCATCTGTATAAGATCATAAATGATTTCTTTGGTCACAGAATCACTGTGACAGGACTTCTGACAGGTGGAGATATAATAAAACAGCTTAAAGATAAACCGCTTGGAGAACGGCTTGTACTTCCATCTAACACACTTATGGCGGATGAGCCGAAATTCCTTGATGATCTAACCCTTGATGAGTTTACAGATGCTTTACAAGTCAAAGTTTGTATTGTAGAATCAAGTGGTGCTGATCTTATACATGCACTTATTGACGATGATGTGTAAATAAATAAACGGAGGAAACAGGAATGAGTAAACCTATTGTAGCCATAGTTGGAAGACCAAACGTAGGTAAATCTACTCTGTTCAATGTGCTTGCCGGGGAGAAGATATCCATAGTACAGGATACACCGGGAGTTACCAGAGACAGGATATATGCTGATATTAACTGGCTGGATTACAATTTTACGCTTATAGATACCGGAGGTATTGAACCGGAGTCTGATAATATCATACTTAAGAGCATGAGAGAGCAGGCTGAGATAGCCATAGAGACTGCTGATGTCATCATTTTCATGACAGATGTCAGACAGGGGATGGTTGATGATGATTCAAAGGTTGCTGACATGCTAAGAAGATCAAATAAGCCTATAGTTCTGGTTGTAAACAAGGTTGACAGTTTTGAGAAATTTATGCCGGATGTGTATGAATTTTACAATCTTGGCCTTGGAGATCCACATCCGATATCGGGATCGTCAAGACTTGGAATAGGAGATATGCTCGACGAAGTGGTCTCACATTTTGATGAGTCGGCGAGAGAAGAGGTAGAGGATGAGAGACCAAGGATTGCAATCATTGGAAAACCCAATGTTGGCAAATCTTCTATTATAAATAAACTCCTTGGTGAGGATAGAGTTATAGTGTCTGATATAGCTGGAACCACCAGAGATGCCGTCGATACTGAGATTGTCAGAAATGGCAGAGAATATGTATTCATAGATACTGCAGGACTTAGACGAAAGAGTAAGATCAAAGAGGATATTGAGAGATATAGTATCATAAGGACGGTATCAGCAGTTGAGAGATGTAATGTGGCTGTTCTTGTTATAGATGCCACAGAGGGTATAACAGATCAGGATGCCAAGATTGCTGGAATAGCACATGAGCGCGGAAAGGGTATGATAATAGCTGTAAATAAATGGGATGCCATAGAGAAAAATGACAAGACCATATATAAATTTACAGAAGAAATAAGAAATAAGCTGTCATATATGCCGTATGCAGAGCTCATTTTTATATCTGCACAGACAGGACAGCGGCTTCCTAAACTATTTGAGACTATAGATGCTGTCATAGAGAATCACTCACTCCGAATAGCTACTGGTGTACTTAATGAGATTATGAGTGAAGCTGTTGCGATGCAGCAGCCTCCTTCAGATAAGGGTAAGAGACTGAAACTTTACTATATAACACAGGTTGCTGTAAAACCGCCTACATTTGTTATATTTGTAAACGACAAGGAACTTATGCACTTCTCATATACAAGATATATTGAGAACAGGATAAGAGAGTCATTTGGATTCAGGGGAACGCCTTTAAAATTCATAATCAGAGAGAGGAAAGAGAAATAGTCATGGAGATAGCGATAAGAGTAATATGCCTTGTAGGAGGTTATGGAGTTGGGCTGATACAGACCGCATATATATATGGAAGACTTAAGGGCGTTGATATCAGAAAGTACGGCAGTGGCAACGCTGGGACAACGAATGCACTCAGGGTGCTCGGCAAAAAGGCTGGATTGATAGTTTTTCTTGGAGATTTTTTGAAAGGAATTGTAGCGTGTTCACTTACACATGTGATACTAGGGCAGCTTGGCATAGAAAATGCGTATATGTTTGTTCTTTACACAGGACTTGGTGTTGTGCTTGGACATAATTTTCCGTTTTATATGCAGTTTAAGGGTGGCAAGGGAATTGCTGCCAGCGGTGGAATGATAGTTGGACTGTGGGATTGGAGACTTGTTGTGATATTGCTTGCGGCATTTATCATAAGTGTTGTGATTACAAGATATGTCTCAGTTGGCTCGCTTACAATCATGATTGGTTTCTTTGTATTGTATACAGTGTTTGCAATTCATGGGGATTACAATTTTACTTCGAACAGCAAGATGATAGAGGGAATTGTACTAGCTGCTGTGATTGCAGGTATGGCTGTGATAAGGCATCTGCCAAATATCAAAAGACTTATTGCAGGTACAGAGAATAAACTGTCATTTGGTTCAAAAAACAAATAGTTTAGATTTTATAAGACGGTGGTATTGTTTTGATATCACCGTCTTTTATATTGCCTTTTTTATGAATAACAATATAAAAAAACACTAATTAAAATTATGTGATTGAGTATGCATTTGATTTTGCTATATAAAATACTTGATTCAAAAAAAGTGAGTTGACATAACATGTAATATTGCCGTAATAATAGCCTGAATTTTAAAAAATATCAAACTTATATCAATAACTTTGCTATAACATCTAGATTCAATTAAGAAAAAATAGTAAAATATAAGAATGTCTTTAATAGTTAAGACAGTGCAAGATGTAATACATCGGTAAAAGAATACTTAAAAGGATAGATGGAGGTACTTGATAATGAAAATTGGTGTCCTTGGAGCAGGCGGCTGGGGGTCCGCACTGGCTAATTTACTGGCTGGAAATGGTCACGAGGTGATCGTTTGGTCTATAGATGAAAGAGAGGTTGCCATGCTCAGAGAGTTTCATGAGCAGAGAGACAGGCTGCCGGGCGTTATATTAAACAACAGCATAGATTATACAACAGATGCCTCGAGTGCTGTTATGGGACAGGATATGGTAGTGTGTGCCGTCCCTTCACCATTTGTCAGAAGTACAGCCAGGAGCGTTGCCGGATATGTACAAGAAGGGCAGCTGATTGTGAATGTAAGTAAGGGTATTGAGGAGTCAACTCTTATGGCACTTGTGGAGATTATTGAGTCGGAGATTCCGCAGGCACATGTTGCAGTTTTGTCCGGTCCGTCTCATGCTGAAGAGGTTGGCAGAGAAATACCTACCACGGTAGTTGCAGGAGCCCGTGATATTGAGATTGCCAAGATAGTCCAGAATGCATTTATGAATGATTATTTCAGAGTTTATACAAGCACAGATGTTACGGGAATTGAACTTGGAGGTTCAGTGAAGAACGTCATCGCGCTTGCAGCCGGAATATCTGATGGCCTTGGCCTTGGAGACAATACAAAAGCTGCGCTCATGACACGTGGAATGGCAGAGATTATGAGACTGGGACTGGCAATGGGCGCTGATGTAAAGACCCTTTCAGGACTTTCTGGCATGGGGGATCTCATCGTAACATGTACATCACTTCATAGCCGGAACAGAAATGCCGGATATCTCATAGGACAGGGAAAGACATATGAGGAGGCGATGGCTGAAGTAAAGATGGTTGTTGAGGGCGTCTACTCGGCAAAAGCTACACTTGCTCTTGCAAGAAAATATGGTGTTGAAATGCCGATTGTTGAAGCTGTAAATAATGTGCTTTTCAATGGTATGACAGCAAAAGAGGCACTCACAGAACTGTTAAACAGGGATAGAAAAAGTGAATTATAAAAATAGAAAATAGGACAAATGTGAACAAATATTTCTTGAAAATTGTTTTTTTGTTTACAAACTGTTTACAATTACTGAGTGTTATGATACATTGAACTATAATAATGTCGTCTATGGGGAGAGTCTGTTCTGACATCCGGGGATAGATGATTATGATCAGATTATAAGGAAAGAGGTAATGAGAATATGACGAAGACTACAAAGAAACTCATAGCTTTGCTGTTGGCTGTTGTTATGATCACAACGTTGATCTCACCTTCTAATTATAGTTGGACAAGTGCAGCTGAAGCAAGAACAGGGAATGAAAGCGCAACCCCGACAGATTCGATAGCTTTGCTGTCAGATGCGCAGAATATGGGAGAGATGGACAAATATATCACCGGCGTAATAATTCAAGGTGCTGATGGTAAGGTATATGGTTCAAGCAATACAAGCCATAAGATATATAAGCTTCCGCTTGACCCTAACGATTCAACAAAACAGGGAACAACAACACAGATGGCTATGGATATCACTTTTGACATTGATACGGTCAATGCGATCATAGCATCGGGAGAGGATGCTTCATTTACGTATAAGCTTCCTGATAATATAAAGATCGGTAACAATGTGTATGACAAACCGATATCAAAGGATGGCGTGCAGATTGGTTCATATTCAGTTGTAGACGGCATTCTTACTACTATTATATTTAAGGATAAGCTTGCTCCGAATGTCGAGCTTGATGCGAGCTTCTCCGCATGGGTAACATTAGATCTCTCAAAATACAATGAAAAGAATGAAATTGAGAATAAGTTTACAAGCAAGATTACTGTCAACGTACCAGTTGACTTCAAACCTGACGTAGATTTGATGAAGTCTGCTTCAAACGGATATACAGCAAATCCTGATGATGGTTATGTATATTTTGATTACACTGTAGAAGTTTCTTCAAAACATGGAACAGCATCAGCTGAGGGGACAACTCCTGATCTCATATTTAAAGATGTTATATCGAATGATCTGACAGGGGCGCTTCCTGATGTGGTTAACATAAAAGTTGTAGATCCATCAGGAAATGATATTTCGTCGAAACTTTCCTATGACAGTAGTTCGGCCACGATTTCCGGAACACTTCCAAATCTTGGTGCAAAGCAGTCTTACAAAGTTACATACACGGTAAAGAGTGAAGTTGGTGATCTTGGACAGGACATCGTAAATCTGAATCAGAAAAATCAGGCTGATGTGGACAACAATACAGTAAGTGATTCTGAGCAGACAAACAAATCATATAAATATGTAAAAGATGGTGCTACAGATCTTAAGCTCAAGAAAAGTGTTTCTAACGTGACGGCTGATTCTGAGAACAGAACGATTACATTTAATTATAATCTTGTAATAAGTTCTGAGTACGGAACGGATGGTGATATTGATCTCAATGATGTTATATCAGGTGAGCTTGATTCCAGACTTGGATCAAACGCCAAAAGAAAAGTCCAGAATATAATTGTAAAGAAAAAGAATCTGAATAATTGGCAGGACACGATCCTCACTGATGAGAATTATGTGAAAGGACCTGATGGAGATATTGCAAATGATGGTCAGGTGCTTACCGGAACGCTTCCAAAGCTTGATGCGAACAATCAGTATGAGATAAGTTATGATATTGTCATATATGATATTGATGATGGCGTTGGTACCGTCAAGGTGAATTCGGATAATACTGCGACAGCAGATGATGGTAAGAACACTTCCACAGAGACATCACACAGAGATATAGATTATAATGGTGGTAAGAAGACTCCAAAGGTATCAAAGAAAGGTACCCTTTCAGAAGATGGAAGCAAGATTACATGGACCATCACTATAAATGAGGACAACAAGAAAGATCTTACAGATGTAACTATCACAGATATATATAAGAAGAATGATAATGTAGTTGATGAGGATAAGAATTGCGACGTAGAGATTAACGGAACAGCTTCAGCAACAAAGATCTCTCTTCCGGCAAAAATAGTTCTTGATGGCGGTAAAGTATATCTTACAGATGGAACTAATAAGATTGAACTTTCCGACCGCAGATCAAAGATTGTTCTCACATATGAGACCGCTGTCACAGAGGGTGAGAAGCTTACTGATACATATTACAACGAAGTAGGTATAACTAAGGGAACTGATTCAGACAGCGTAAATGACAAAGTAGAAATTGATAATGGTGGTGTAAAAAAGAAATTTGTTGGCATCACAGATGGTGATGATAGCAGCGTACTTGCATGGAAGACTACTATTTCAGGAAAGATAACAGCAGGCAGTACATATTCAGATAAGATTGACAAGAAGTGGCCTGATGTTGACAGATCTGATCACTATTTTACGAATGAACAGATCAATAATATCCATGTCGGTGATTTGGTTCAGGGCACAGATTATAAGTTGAGCTATCAGATAACTGAATTTTGTGGATGGGAGAATCAGCGAGTTGTTGATGATCTTTCGGGTATAAGTAATCCTTATGATATCATGGGCTTTGTCATTACATTCTTAAAGGATGTTGATTACGCCGACGGACAGGCTCAAAATATTGAGCTTACATATTCAACAACAGTAAAAACTGATGCTGATAATTATGAAGCTAAGAATGATGGAACATTTACTACTTCAAATTCATCAAAGGATGTTTCGGATTCTTACGTGGTCAAGAAAAAGACTCATGGAGCCATTGTGAAGAAGTACAGCATTAGCAATGGTGTTGACGAGAAGTCCAGCATTGTTGGATATGTAAAAGATGATAATGTATTCATATACAAAGTAGTTCTTAACGAAAATTTTGTATATGGAAAAGGTGATGTCCTTGATTTTTATGACGTTTTGCCTGAGGGAACAAGTCTTGATACACAGTATATAAATAATCACCGCAATGAGATACTTCCAAATGGAACGGGAGAGTGTGTTTCAGGCCTTGATGGAGTATATTTTGCAACATATTATGCTGACAATAAGACCAATCCTTCAACAGGTTTGGAAGGTTCAAATCACGTAAAGAATGTATCTGTTAATGGCAATAGGCTTAGTTTCAGCATTGATGACATGGCTTTCTGGGATAGTAAAGTCAAAATAGAGATGTACTATGCTGTAAAGGTAGATGCAGATGTAGATGCTGCTATTAGTGAGAATGACAGGACATTTGTCAACAATTGTTCTGGTACAATAACATCATCAGACGGTTCAAAGACTACAGAAACCGACAGCTCGTCTGTAACTGTAACAAAGCCATCTATGTCAAAGACAGCTGGATCATTTGATAAGAATACAAAGAGCATAGAATATACTGTAAATATCAATGAAGATGGCAAAACGCTTGGAACAACAGGAACAGTTACTGTAGTTGACACATATGACTATTCATCTGCTGCATCAGTTAATAATGTATATCTTAAGTCCGATTCACTTCAGCTTGTATATGCTGACACAGGAAGGAATGTTCCTTCTAATCTGTACAGTTATACATATGTAGATGATAACAGTGCCAAGAAATCTACACTGACACTCAATGTGCCTGATTCTACAAAACTGATATTAAAGTATAAATATGTTCTGTCATACACAGGAGCACTTGATACTACTATAAGTAACCAGGTTGGTATTCTTGGTTCAGTCAGTTCTGCGGACAGCAGCAGGGTTGAGACAGAAGTACACGATGATGGAGTTAATTATGTATCAAAAGTAAGGCAGTTCCATTTGACAATAATCAAGACTGATGCTGTCATGTCTGGAATAAAACTTAAGGGAGCAGAATTTGAACTTTACAGATATGGCTCACCGGATGATCTTTCAGATACAAGCTGGCATCTCATAGAGCCTGATACGGGCGAAGAGCGAATCACGAATGAAGAAGGTAAGCTCACACTCAGAAGTCTGTATTATAACTTCTATTATAAGCTTGTTGAGGTTAGTGCACCGGATGGATATAAGACTCTTGATGAGCCTGTATATATTTACAACCTTAACGCTGATGCGGACTCGAAGAAGGGCCCTATACTTGAAGGTATAGATGATGTCAAATATCCTATATTAAGCGGCACTGGTATGGGAGAAGATAAGATTGCCGATTTCGATCTCCCTATAAGTAATCAGCCGGAAGACAGAAAGATACAGGTAAAGAAGCTGTGGAAGGATGCAAATAATTCAACACTTTCAGATGAGAACATTCCTGTGGATGGCGATCTGGTTGTGAAGATATATTCATCAACAGTATCTTCGAGTTATGATAAAAACAGTACACCTGTTGCAACAGTTAAACTTAATAGGGGCAATAACTGGACAAGTGGTGAGCTTTCCCTGCCAGTTGTAGACAGTGATAATAAGAATCTATTCTATTTTGCTGAAGAGGAGTTCTCTGATGAGAACTTTGCGGTGTCATATAACAACAATGGTACAGTAAATGGAATGATCACCATTACTAACACAGATAAAACTGTCCGAGTTGAAAAGACTGAGATCCCTGTGACAAAGGAATGGGTCGACAACAATAATAAGCTGAATAAGAGACCGACAAGTGTCACTGTTGATCTGGCTGTTGAGAAGGCTGATGGAACAGCAGATATAATCGCTGATAAGCAGATCGTTCTTAGCGATGAGAACGGATGGAGCGGTACATTTACGGATCTTGACAAGAAAGATGCAGACGGCAACATTATCAAATACACAGTTGTTGAGAGTGAGGTAAGCGGTTATACAGGAGATGTAGACGTAACCCGTGATTCTGACGGTGTTGTAACTGATGTAAAGATTACGAATACAATCAATGTTGGAAGACTTCAGATCATCAAGATGTTTGATGGTGGAGATTCACTTACAGATGCACAGAAGGCAGCCATAACATTTGATATTACAGGTCCTGCGTCATATGAGGGCGTGACCCATATATCATATGATCAGTTTGTACTTGGAAGCTACGTGATTGACAACGCTCCAGCCGGAACATATACGGTCACAGAGTCAAATGCAGACATAGATGGTTACAAGCACACTGTAACATGTGAAGTGAATGGCAATACAATAGCCATCGGAGATAACGTGACGGTTATCGATGGGGATATAACTGCTATAACATTTGTAAACAAGTATGAAGAGCTTGTCGACATCAGTGGAACAAAGACATGGGATGATGCTGATGATCAGGATGGCATGAGACCAGAGAACATCACAGTCCGTCTGATGAATGGCGATGATGAGGTGGACAATGTTACTGTGACACCAGATGCTATTACAGGAGAGTGGACATACAGTTTTACAGGCCTTCCTAAGTATGATTCGACTGGCAATGAGATAAAGTACAGCGTCAAGGAAGATGCGGTTAAAGGATACGATGCTGAGATTACAGGATATGATATCTTGAACAAGCATACACCTGAGACCATTAATATCAGTGGAACAAAGACATGGAGTGATGGTGACAACCAGGATGGAACAAGACCTGGCAGTATCAAAGTCAATCTTCTTGCAAATGGTGTAAAGTATGCAAGCAAGAAGGTAGAGCCTGATGCTTCAGGCAATTGGAAGTACAGCTTCACAGATCTTCCAAAATACAGCAATAAGCAGGAGATCGTATATACGATTACAGAGGATGCAGTTGAAAACTATTCAACAGCAATAGACGGATACAATGTAACAAACAGTTATACACCTGGTAAGACTAGCGTATCAGTGACAAAGAACTGGGACGATGCGAATAATCAGGATGGCAAGAGACCTGAGAGCATAAAGGTTCAGCTCTACGCTGACGGTTCTCCTGTTGGAGAAGAGATCACTTTGACAGCAGACGATGGCTGGACATATACATGGTCTGGTCTTGCAGTAAAGAAGGCTGGTCATAATATTGCGTATACAGTGAAGGAGACTGAGATTCCTGAGGGATACACATCAGGTGAACCTACAGGCAATATGACGGATGGATTTACTATCACGAACAGTTATACACCTGAGACAATTGATGTAAGTGGAACAAAGACCTGGGATGATGGTAATAATCAGGATGGAACAAGACCTGGCAGTATCACAGTCAATCTTCTTGCAAATGGCGTAAAGTATGCAAGCAAGAAGGTAGAGCCTGATGCTTCAGGCAATTGGAAGTACAGCTTCACAGATCTTCCAAAATATAATGATGGAACTTTGATAGTTTATACAGTATCAGAGGAAAATGTTGAAGGATATGATACGGCAGTTTCCGGATACAACATCAAGAATACCTATTCACCTAAGAAAACTCAGATTTCTGTCACAAAGAAATGGGTTGATGCAGACAATCAGGATGGCAAGAGATCAGACAAGGTTAAGGTTGTTCTTCTTGCTGATGGGGATGTTATAACTGATTCAGAAGCTGAACTGAGCGATGACAACAACTGGGCACATACATGGACAGGACTTGATGTCAACAAGAATGGTAACAAGATCACATACACTGTAAAGGAGATAAGTGATCTTGGAGATTATACTTCTGAGACAACTGGAAGCGCAGAAGACGGATTTGTGATCACGAACAGCTATACACCTGAGAAGATAGCGATTAGCGGAACAAAGACATGGGATGACGCAGATAATCAGGATGGCAAGAGACCTGAGAGTATAAATATCAACCTGTTTGCAGATGGTGTAAAGTATGCAAGCAAAAAGGTAGAGCCAGATGCTTCTGGTAACTGGAATTACAGCTTCACAGATCTTCCAAAATACAGCAACAAGCAGGAGATCGTATACACGATCACAGAGGACGCAGTTGAAAACTATTCAACAGCAATAGATGGATACAATGTAACAAATAGTTACACACCTGGTAAGACAAGTATATCAGTTACAAAGAACTGGGACGATGCGGATAATCAGGACGGCAAGAGACCGGGCAGTATAAAGGTTCAGCTCTATGCAGATGGAACTCCTGTTGGAGAAGAGATCACATTGACAGCAGATGACGGATGGACTTATACCTGGGATAATCTTGCAATATACAGTGCAGGACAGAAGATCACATATACCGTAAAGGAGACTGAGGTTCCTGAGGGATACACATCAGGTGAACCTACAGGCAATATGGCAGATGGATTTGTCATCACAAACAGCTATGTACCGGAGACAACGCAGGTCAGCGGTACAAAGGTATGGGATGATGCAGATAACCAGGATGGTATGAGAGACGAAAGTATCACTGTCAACCTGCTTGCAAATGGCGTGAAGAAGAAATCTAAGACCATTACAGCAGCGGATAATTGGAAGTTTACATTTACCGGTCTTCCAAAATATGAGAATGGTCACAAGATCACATACACCGTGACTGAGGATGCTGTTGCTGGATATGACACAGATATAACCGGTGATGCTGAGAATGGTTATACGATAACCAACAGACACACACCTGAGACGATCGATATCAGTGGAACAAAGACCTGGGATGATGGCGATAATCAGGATGGAACAAGACCAACCAGCATAAAGGTTAATCTCTATGCAGATGGTATAAAGTATGCAAGCAAGGATGTGGAGCCTGATGCTTCAGGCAACTGGAATTACAGCTTTACGGATCTTCCAAAGTACAATAACGGTCAGAAGATCGTATACACTGTATCAGAAGATAATGTAGAGGGATATACAGCAGAGGTTACAGGATATAACATCAAGAACAGTTACACACCGGGCAAGACAATGGTTAAGGTTGGCAAGGTCTGGGATGATGATGACAACAGGGACGGAAAGAGATTAGAGACAGTTAGCGTTCAGCTCTATGCAGACGGCGTTGCATATGGCGATGTTGTAACTCTTACAGAGGCGACGGACTGGGTATATGCATGGACGGATCTTGATGAGAAGAAAGCCGGACAGACTATAGTATATACAGTCAAAGAGGTTGGCAGCCTCGGTGAGTATACATCAGTTGTAAGTGAGGACGGACCAAACAGTTTCATAATCACGAACAGCTACACACCAGAGAAGATAACGATTTCAGGAACAAAGACCTGGGATGATGCAGACAATCAGGATGGCAAGAGACCAGAGAGTATCAAAGTCAATCTTTATGCAGATGGTGTGAAGTATGCAGACAAGGTTGTTGAGCCTGATGCTTCAGGCAACTGGAAGTACAGCTTTACAGATCTTCCAAAGTATAGTAACGGTCAGAAGATCGTATACACTGTAACAGAAGATAACGTAGATGGATATACAGCAGAGGTTACAGGCTATAACATCAAGAACAGTTACACACC
>ULWV01067559.1_pt1 | contig 15194 bp, 14 predicted proteins | sample 1960651 | NCBI WGS metagenome assembly ULWV01 (sample SAMEA4835820, study PRJEB28245) | human gut metagenome | biome: gut microbiome; material: fecal sample | place: Denmark | collected 2008
CAGATGTCAGCAGTGTATTTGACCCTATGTTTGCAGACAGCTTTGAACAGAAGAATGTGGCATATCTGGGTGGAGGACTCGTATTTAACAAAGTAACAGGAGCCAGAGGCAAGAGTGGTGCCAATGATGCCAATGCAGAGTACTTGGGAGCACTGAGAGGTCTGCTGGATGAGAGAGAAGTAACCTATCAGTATGCAGAATATGGTAGAATTGACCTCGGTGGCAGTGGTACGATATCTCATATACTTGCAGAGTATGCGATGAATGTGGTAGACTGTGGTACAGCAGTCATGAATATGCATGCGCCATATGAAGTGACCAGCAAGGTAGATGTTTACGAGACGATGAGAGGTTATCGTGCATTTTTGGAGGATTTTGATTTATGCAGGAATTAAAGAAATCAGATTTTTATTTTGATTTACCACAGGAGTTGATTGCGCAGGACCCGTTGGAGGACAGATCCAGTTCGAGACTTCTGGTATTGGATAAAGAGACAGGAGAAATGGAGCATCGTGTTTTCCATGATATCGTAGAGTATTTGCATGAAGGAGATTGTCTGGTTCTTAACAATACCAAGGTTATCCCGGCAAGACTGATGGGAACCAAGAAGGATACAGGAGCTACCATAGAAGTCCTTTTGTTAAAAAGACGTGAGAATGATATATGGGAAACCCTCGTAAAGCCTGGAAAAAAGGCAAAACCAGGTACAGTCATTACTTTTGGTGAAGGTTTATTGACAGGAACCGTTGTGGATATAGTAGATGAAGGTAACAGACTGATACAGTTCTCCTATGAAGGCATTTTTGAAGAAGTACTGGATAAGCTGGGCGAGATGCCACTTCCTCCGTACATTACACATAAACTTCAGGATAAGAACCGTTATCAGACCGTATATGCAAAGTATGAAGGTTCAGCAGCTGCTCCCACAGCAGGACTGCATTTTACCAAAGAGCTGCTGGCACAGGTAGCGGAAAAAGGCGTAAAAATCGCATATGTGACACTGCATGTAGGATTGGGAACATTCAGACCTGTTAAGGAAGAGAACGTATTGGAGCATCATATGCATTCCGAATTCTATCAGGTGACACCGGAAGCTGCGAAGCTGATTAATGATACCAAGGCAGCAGGCGGCAGAGTCATCTGCGTAGGAACAACAAGCTGCAGAACCATCGAAAGTGCAGCAGACCAGAACGGAGTCGTACAGGCTGGATGTGGAGACACAGAGATTTTTATTTATCCGGGATATCAATTTAAAGTATTGGATAACCTGATTACGAATTTCCATTTACCGGAATCCACATTGATTATGCTGGTATCAGCCCTTGCCGGAAGAGAACATGTATTACGTGCATACGAGACAGCGGTAGAAATGAAATACCGTTTCTTCAGCTTCGGTGATGCTATGTTTATAAAGTAGAACGAAATATGATAAGTATGAATCGCAACCTGGAAAATGTTGATTTTCCGGGTTGTTTTATACTAAGGAGCAGACAACCTGTATGTTTACGAAAAAGTTAAGTTGACAGAAAATTACAACTAGAGTAAAATTATAGAGTAATAATTTGGGGTAACTATGCGAAGCCATGCAACAGTGATTTTGCGCATTGGGGTTCTGGATAGTTACAAATGTACAATGAAATACAATTGTACATAATATTGGAAAGGGATTGCGTTAGTATGGAAGAGAGAAGAAAGAGCAAAAGAACAGAATTAAGATCGAAACTTTTGGTTAAGAGACTGGATAATGGTAAGTTTGATGAAGTTAACGTGGAAGTGGATAATGTATCTAAGACAGGTATCGGCTTCTGCTGTGATGAATTGCTGGAGATTGGTGCTGTATATGAATCCTATCTGACAATCTGGACCAAGGAAGTAATCCATGCATTTATTGAAATCGTTCGTATTGAGAGGGAAGAGGATGGATTTCAGTATGGTGGATTATTCATTGGAATGCCGGAGATTGACCTGCAGAGAATTGGTGTTTACAATGTAGTATCCGAAGCAGACAAGTATAGAAAATAAGTTTTATAAGAATTTCATACATTATATTCAATAAAAAAGGATTGTACCCGATTTCTAAAGTGTACAATCCTTTTTCCATTTAATTCTTCTCGTCTACAATTTTTGCATTTGGATATATTCGTTCCATTCGCTGGTCAGTGAAATGGGTATCGAGGAATTCTGTAATTGCATTCGGATTGCTGAAAGCATCCGCATCGGTATGTCTGGCTGTGTATCTGGACAGTGCGGCAGCAGATATCAGCATGTTGAATATCATGAATACAATCATAATATTACAGAGCACAGGACCGACTTTTACAGGAATCTTCTCAATCAGGGCTGAGAGCCTGGGATAGATTAATTTTAACCATACCACAGCGGCGATTCCCCAGAAGAAGCAGTAGAGCAGGTTGATTCTGCCGCCCAGGTTAAAGGCGAATCCACTGTAATCCCAGAATACAGTACCAAAGACCAGTTCAGTGAACACACTACACAAATATTCATAAGCACCACCAAGAAATGTGCCAGCTATGAATATCTTACCATCTGATTTATCCTTTTGACGGTACAATACTGCTGTCAGCAGCATACAGCCCAGTCCCCACACGATACTGAATGGACCATAGACAACACTGCTTCGGCTCATCAGCACACCGGAAGTGACGTAACAGAAGATAGTCTCCGTAATATCCCCCAGAAAAGCACCGATGAAAAATAATGAAATCAATTTATAGAAGCTGCATCCTTCTGCAAAGACAGTGGGAGCTGCTTTTTTTGTTGTTGCCTGCGCAGGCTGATTCAATCCGCTGAAAGCCTTCTGCATACGGGATTGGATTCTGATGGTAATGGCATTTTCCAGAAGGAAGGATGCCTTTTGCACCTGTGTATTGATATCCTGAATCCGTTTCTGCTTAACGTGAAGTCCGGCTATCGCAAGAGAGGAGCCAAGTACATCACAACCAAGCAACACACCCAGAACAATTAACAGGATAAATCCTACCATATGTGGAATAAATGACACAACTGTCAGCAATAGATGATTGCCAAGATACATGGCAAAAGTACCGAAAATACCCCAGACAAAGGCATATCTCAGGCAGACATATCCATTCAGATGAAAACGGTGATTGGAGTAGTCCCACCAGCGTTTATGGAATATTTTCTCTAAGGCAGCACCTGTAAAGTATTCGATACCGGAAGCTAGGATCATACTTCCAAGAAACAGGAATACAGGGGAAGTGGTCAGCTCCGGCAGGAAGATGGCAAATGCCACGGCACCGGCTCCGTAAATTGGACACAAAGGGCCGGTTACGAATCCACGGTTGATGAATTTCTTGCGTGCAATAGCGGCTAGTGCGACTTCTGCGCACCACCCCAGAAAAGAGTACAGGAAGTAGAGCCAGAACAGTTCGTATAAAGTATATTGCATAATCTTTCTCCTTGAATGTTATTGAAGTTTAAGGAAGAGATTCTAGTCACGCACCGTTTCTGTTAATTGATTCCTAAGGCTCACAAGAACCAATTGACAGAAGCCAGTGCTGCCTAGAGCAATTTTTACAAACTCTTACATCATGTACGTGGCGAATGAACCGAACTACCATGACCAGCGGCGTGACTAGAACTTCTTACTTAAACTGCAATTAAAATATCAGTATACAATACATTATAGGGGATAATCGATATTGAAACAAGAGTTACCCCTTGGAAAAATTATCCGATTGAAGTATAATAGACAGGTACACAAAAATGAGAAAGGCAGTATTTTAAATTTTAATATGAAACAACAGACACAGAATAATCCCTTGGGAACAGAGGCTGTATCAGGATTAATGGTAAAATTCGCAATACCAAGCATCGTAGCCATGCTGGTAGGCGCATTATACAATATCGTAGATCAGCTATTCATTGGACAGGCAGTAGGAACACTTGGAAATGCAGCAACAAACATCGCATTTCCACTTACCACATCCTGTCTGGCGTTGGCATTACTATTTGGAATAGGAGGTGCTTCCTGTTTTAACCTTACAATGGGAGAGGGTAATCGGGAAAAGGCAGCATATTATATCGGCAATGCAGTCAGCATGCTATTCTTATGCGGACTGGCATTATGTCTCATTACACAGTTTTTTCTGAATTCATTGCTTAAGTTCTTCGGCGCACCGCAGGACGTATTGCCATATGCACAGGAATATGTTCGTATCACCGCTTTGGGCTTTCCTTTTCTGCTGCTGACGACAGGTGGCGGACATCTGATCCGTGCTGACGGCAATCCACGAATGACTATGATCTGTAACCTGACTGGTGCAATCATCAATACAGTATTGGATGCCTTGTTCGTTATGGTCTTTCAGATGGGCATGGCGGGAGCAGCCCTTGCCACAGTGATCGGACAGGTGATATCAGCAGTAATTGTAATCTGCTATCTGTACCATTTTAAGACTGTTCCGCTGGAAAAGAAGCACCTGATTGTGAACATGGAATATACAGGTAAAATTGCATCTATCGGAGCAGCTTCCTTCTTTAATCAGCTTGCAATGATGGTTGTACAGATTGTGTTGAATAATTCATTGAAGCACTATGGAGCATTGTCCATATATGGAGAAGCAATTCCCATTGCCTGCGCTGGCATTGTTATGAAGGTGAACCAGGTCTTCTTCTCTATTGTTATAGGAATCGGACAGGGCAGTCAGCCGATAGAGAGCTTTAACTATGGAGCCAGACAATATGACAGAGTGCGTAAGGCATACTGGCTTGCGTCTGCGGCAGGAGGCAGTATCTCGGCTATTTCGTTCATATTATTCCAGCTATTCCCCAGACAGATTATCGGATTGTTTGGCGAAGGCTCCACGGAATATTATCAGTTTGGAATCAGCTATTTCAGAGTATTCTTATTCTTTACCTGGGTGAATTTCATGCAGCCGATTACATCGACTTTCTTTACTTCCATTGGCAAGCCGGTAAAAGGCATTTTCCTGTCATTGACGAGACAGATTCTGTTTCTTTTACCATTGGTCATCTTGCTGCCATTATTTATGGGAATCGATGGAATCTTATACGCAGGACCGATAGCAGATGGATTGGCAGCAGTTGTGACCATTGTTATGGCGTTGGTAGAGTTTGGACAGATGAAGAAGCTGGAAAAGGCATAGAGGGGGAATAAAATATGCAGACGATCATACAGGCAATACAGCACTATCAACTTTATAATGAGCAGGAAGAAAATGACAGACGTGTCATGTTAAAACTATTGGAGACACAGCCTGATATTCTTGACAGGAGTAATCAGGTGGCTCATTTCTCAGCATCAGCCTGGGTATTGAATCAGAATCATACCAAGATACTGATGATTTATCATAATATATATCATTCATGGTCCTGGACCGGTGGACATGCAGATGGTGAGGCCAATCTGTTACAGGTAGCAGTCAGAGAAGTGCAGGAGGAGACAGGAGTGCAGAACATTAAAGTGCTTTCTGAGGATATCTTCTCCCTGGAGATTTTGACAGTAGACGGTCATGAGAAGAGGGGGAAATATGTCCCTTCGCATCTCCATCTGAACGTGACATATCTGTTGGAAGCAGATGAAGAGGAAGTCCTTCGTATCAAACCGGATGAGAACAGCGGTGTGAAGTGGTTTACTCCTGATGAAGCTCTGAAGGCGTGCTCAGAACCATGGATGATAGAGAGGGTATATCGGAAACTGATTAACAAATTACAATAAATTCATTAAAGAAAGGATAGGGAAAACGAATATGAACAACACAAGAAAACAACCTGAATGGCTGGATGATGCAATCTTTTATGAAATTTATCCACAGTCTTTTCAGGACACAAATGCAGATGGAATTGGAGACATTAATGGTATTACCAGGAGACTGGATTATATCAAGGGGTTAGGATGTAATGCAATATGGATCAATCCATGCTTCCAGTCGCCTTTTGGAGATGCCGGATATGACGTGGAGGACTATTATACAGTAGCGCCCAGGTATGGTACGAATGAAGATCTGGCGAACCTGTTCAGAGAAGCGCATGCCAGAGGAATGCATGTCATTCTTGATCTTGTGCCGGGGCATACAGCGGTGACACATAAGTGGTTCAAAGAATCCATGAAAGCTGAGAAGAATGCATATACAGACAGATATATCTGGACAGATAACATCTGGGAAGAGCCAAAAGGCATCGGATGCATCAGGGGCATATCAGATAGAGACGGTTCCTGTGTTGTCAATTTCTTTTCCCATCAGCCTGCACTGAACTATGGATATTATGAGCAGGAGCGCCCGTGGCAGCAGTCCATGGATGATGAGGGTCCCAAGGCTACATTGGAAGCCATGAAGGACGTTATGCGTTTCTGGCTGAAGATGGGCTGTGACGGTTTCCGTGTAGATATGGCTGGCTCTCTTGTAAAGAATGACCCTGAGGGAAAAGGCACGATTCGCCTGTGGCAGAATGTCAGAGAGTTCCTTGATCAGGAATTTCCACATGCGGCAATGGTTTCTGAATGGGGTGAGCCTGATAAATCTTTACAGGGTGGTTTCCACATGGATTTCCTGTTGCATTTTGGACCATCACATTATAATGATCTGTTCCGCTGTGAAGAGCCTTTCTTCTCATCCAGGGGAAAAGGCGATGTAGCTGCCTTCGTGGAGAAATATATTGAGAATTATGAGAAATCAGAGAAGAAAGGACTCATCTGTATTCCTTCCGGTAATCATGATATGGACAGATTGGCAAGGGGCTTGCATGGAGATGAGTTAAAAGTTGCTTTCGCATTCCTGCTGTCCATGCCTGGTGCGCCTTTTATCTACTATGGCGATGAGATTGGCATGCGTTATGTGGAAGGTCTTACTTCTGTAGAAGGTGGTTATAGCAGAACAGGTTCCCGTTCTCCTATGCAGTGGGATGATGGTGTGAATGCAGGCTTCAGTACCGCAAGTGCTCAGAAGCTATATATCCAACAGGATAGCAGTGCAGACAGACCAACTGTTGAGAAGCAGACAGAAGATAAGGATTCTCTGTATCACGAGATCAGGAAGCTGATTGCTGTTAGAAAAGCACATGAAGCGTTGCTGAACAAAGGCGAGATTAACTTTGTATATGCAAAACCTGGGACATATCCTCTGGCTTATGTCAGAAGCAGTGGACAGGAGAAGATTTTGGTAGTGATTAATCCATCAGCCGAGAAAGTACAGTTCCCTTATGAAAGTGCGCTGGGAGAGGTGCTTTATCAGTTTGGCGGTGCAGTAGCGAGTGATGGAAAAGTAGTCAGTGTGCAGCCACAATCTGCAGCTTTTATCAGATTATAATGAGATAACAGCCATAAGAAGTCGGGTATAGACCCGGCTTCTTTTTTGCTATAAGTAAAAGTTATAACCAATCAAAAGAATTAATGAATTGACGAATGAATATGCGTATGCTATTATCAATGCATAGAAAACCTACTGATTTAGTGGAGAATAAAAAAGATAGAAAAGGAGAATAAATAGAATGGGATGCTGTGGAGTTGATTATACAAGTGCAGAGGATTTATTAAATGCATATACAGATGAGGAAGCAAGAGCGCATGCAGAAGAGGTGGGAGTTGATCCAAGACCGAATGAAACAATCAGTGAGATTGACGAGACGGGAGCTTTTATCCGCCAGCCCAATGCATTTATTCAGCCTTTTGGTGATAAAGAAGGAGATTTGAAAGCAGAAGCTGACAGATATGCAATCTACTGGGCAGTAGGCTGTAACTGGTCAAACAGACCGGTAATTGTCAGAGATCTGTTAGGATTACAAAACGTCATTCAGGATCAGTTAGTAACCAAGTCAGGACAGACCAATGTATACGGACATGGCTTCGGAGATAAGCCGGAGCACAGAGATCCGATTACAGGAGCATATTTCCTGAGTGAATTTTATAAGAGAGCGAAGCCTGATTTTACAGGAAGAGCCACAACACCTACATTGGTAGATATCGTGGAGAAAAAGGCAGTCAACAATGATTACCATAGACTGACCAATTATCTGGAAGTACAGTTTAGACCATTCCAACCGGCAGATGCACCTGATCTGTATCCTAAGAAATTCAGAAAAGAAATTGATGAATTCAATGACTGGTTATTCCCACATATCAACAACGGACATTATCGAATGGCTTTTTGCCAGTCACCGGAAGCATATGATGAAGCATATGAAGATTTCTATGATTCTTTGGAGAAATTAGACAAGAGACTGGAAACAAACCGTTTCCTCTTTGGTGATTACATAACAGACAGTGACGTGAGGGCATATGTTACTTTAGTCAGATGGGATGTCAACTACTACCACAATGTAGGACCTGTGAAGAAGCCTATCAAGGATTACAAGAACATCTGGGGATATTTAAGGGAATTGAACACAATCCCGGCTTTTCATAATAACAGCAATGCAAAGACACTGGCACTTAATGGTATCAGAAAAGACGGTAATTTCTTCAAAAGTTATAATGAAAGAATCCTTACCAAAGTAGATTTCGACAAAATGTGGGCAGATGATGGAGCAAGAAGAAAATTAAGCAAGACACCTGATGAACTGTTCCTGAGACATCCGGTTGGAGAGACTTATGAAGAATATGCAGGTGAGATTTCCACAACTATATGGAATAGTCCGAACTGGGATGACAGAAATCCAAAGAATGGTACATTATCAGTAGATGCATCCATTAACCCTTTAAAAGACCTTTTATAAAAACAGATATAAGCGGAGGAGTAGAGTATGAAAAACAAGATTTTGAATAGAGTGATAGCAACTATCGGAGTAACAGCAGTATTATTTGGAAGTTTAACAGGATGCGGTTCTGCATCTTCTTCCAGCACAGATTCAGCAGAAGGTGTAACCAAGGTAACTGTGGCGACCAAGGGAAGCCCTGCACCGTACATGGTTGTAGATGAGAATAATGAGATTGGGGGAAGTGACATTGAAATCCTGAAGGCAATCTTCGAGAAGCTTCCGCAGTACGAACTGGATATCATTAAGGCTGACGATCCTCTGACAGGATTGACCGGTGGACTTTATGATCTGGCAGTAAACAACTATGCATGGAGAGACGAAAGAGGAGAGCTTTATTACTACAGCTTACCATACAAGACAGGATATGACGTATATATCCAGAGAAAAGATGATGAACCATTGACAGGTTTACAGGATATCGCAGACAGAGGTTACAAGATTGAGGTAGGTGCAGGCAGCAACAAGGCATTAGCTTTGGAAAAATGGAATGAAGAGAATCCTGACCATCAGATCAATATCATCTATTCCGAGTCTGATTTTCAGATTAAATTCCAAAATATCGCAGATGGTAAGACAGATGTAGCGATTGATGATGGACCTATTCTTGATACTTTGATCGGTCAGTTTGGTCTGGAAGATGAACTTGTAGGAAATACCATTGATGCAGATACACAGGAATTTATCAGCCCACATAACAGTACTTATTTCCTTTTTGCAAAGGATGAGAAGGGCGCTGCACTGAGAGAAGATGTGGATAAAGCTCTGATTGAAATCAAGAATGACGGTACACTGGCAGAAATCCTGACAAAATATTTTGGTAAGGATACAAGCCCGGCAGATGATGATTTAAAGGCAACACCGAACTAGGAAATAAGGCGAAAGGAAAGTGGAATATTATGGAAATATACAGAATAGAAAAAGGAACAGCAAAGGAATGGCTCTATAAAGCCTATGACTATATCAGAACGGACGCTTTTGTATATGGCCAGAATATTCCAATTGAAGTAGAGTTTGGACATGATGAGCCGAAGGAAGAACTGGAAGCAATCGTGATCATCGAAGACCATAAGCCTGTTGCAGGCTGTAGAATTACGTATCCAAGAGAGGATATCGGTAAGATAGGACGTGTATGTGTCGTTCGTGAAAGACAGAAAAGCGGCGTAGGCCATGTTCTGATTGCAGAAGCCGAGAAGTGGATCGCAGAAAGAGGCTGTCAGCATATCGTGATTAACTCACAGGATCGTGCAGCAGGCTTCTATGAAAGATGCGGATACAAACTGGTTCCGGGAGTAGATCCTGAGATATATGAGAATCATCCACCACGCAAGCAGGATTCCAAGGATAAAGAAGAACATAGAAACAAATTAGGATTCAGCTGCGTCCTGGTTGAAAAGATTTTAGATAAAGAAGGATGAACAAATGGCTAAATTATTTGATTTTAAACAGGTTTTTACAAATATTCCCGAACTTCTGTTGAAATTGCCAGTGACATTGGAACTGGCTTTTCTGGCAATGATCATAGGCTTGGTACTCGGACTGATACTTGCAATCATTAAAATCAAGCAGATACCGGTACTGAAACAGATTGCCGGATTATTCGTATCTATCGTAAGAGGAACACCAGTTCTTGTGCAGCTCTACATTGTATATTTTGGTGTTCCCATGTTCTTTAAATACATCAATGCAAAATACGGAACAAACCTGGCAGTTGCTAATATTCCCGGATTCGTATATGCAGTACTTGCACTTGGACTGAATTCCTCAGCTTTCAGTTCTGAGATGATCCGATCCGCATTATTAAGTGTAGATAAAGGACAGGTAGAAGCTGCGCATGCATTGGGAATGACCTATGGACAGACATTGAGAAGAATCATTATTCCGGAAGCACTTACCGTAGCACTTCCCACCATTGGAAATTCACTGATTTCCGCAATTAAAGGAACGTCACTGGCTTTTACCTGTGCAGTCGTAGAAATTACAGCACAAGGTAAGATTATTGGTGGCAGAAATTACAGATATTTTGAAGTATACTGCTCACTGGCAATCATTTACTGGATTGTGACTGTAATTATAGAGCAGATTCTGAAATTTACAGAGAAGAAGCTGGCAATACCCGATCAGGTAGAGAACTTTGCCGGTGAAAACGAAATCTGATAGATAGGAGAGAGACTATGAGCTTTATAGAAATCAAAGACCTTCATAAGAAATATAAGGATAATGTTGTCCTCAACGGTATCAACCTGTCTATTGAAAAAGGCAATGTAATCGGTATTATCGGACCCTCCGGTACAGGTAAATCTACCATACTTCGCTGCATCAACCAGCTGGAGGTACCTGAAAAAGGCAGCATCGTAATCAATGGAAAAGAGATAGACCTGTCTAATAAGAAGAATAAAAAAGACATTCTGGAATTAAGACAGAATACAGGAATGGTATTTCAGTCCTTCAATCTTTTTGAAAGAAAAACAGCCCTTGAAAATGTAGAAGAAGGACTGATCGTGGTTCAGAAGAAGTCTAAGGAAGAAGCCAAGAAGATTGCTCTGGAAGAGTTGAGAAGAGTCGGCATGATAAATTGGGCAAACCACTATCCAAGACACCTCTCCGGTGGACAAAGGCAAAGAGTTGCAATTGCCAGAGCATTGGCAATGCGCCCACAGCTTCTACTTCTGGATGAGCCGACCTCTGCACTTGATCCCGAGATGGTAGGAGAAGTACTGGAAGTTATCAAACAGATCGCAGCAGAAGGACTTACCATGATTCTGGTTTCTCACGAAATGGCTTTTGTCAGAAATGTATCAAATCGTGTTATCTTCGTGGATAAAGGTGTGATTGTAGAAGACGGCACACCCAAACAGGTATTCAAAGAGCCTAAGAATGAAAGAACGAAAGAATTTCTGGAGAAAATGCATACTCTGGAAAGAGAACCGGAGTATATCATATAGGGAGATTATAATATGAGTATAGAGAAATATGATTATGAGATAGTGAATGGAAGGAAGATAAGGGTAAGACCCAGGGAGACGGTTTCAGAAATAGATGTAAATGGATATTTCAGAAGACAGCCCAATCATTTAGATGGTGTGAATACCTTCTATGCAGCAATGGACAAACTGGAGAAAAGACTGGAAACAAGAAGATTCCTGTTTGGTGATTATGTGACAGATTCTGATATCAGACTGTATGTAACGCTTGCCAGACTGGATATTCGCTATACATTTCAGTTAGGAGAGACGAAGCATCCGCTCTATACCTATAAGAATTTGTTGGGATATGCAAGAGAACTGTGGGAGATACCTGCATTTAAGAATAATACATTCTTTGCAGATTTCGCAGTACCTCCTGTTAAGGTAGAAGGAAGTGCACAGAGATCTTTCAATTACCGATTCCTGAAACAGATTGATTTTGCAAAATACTGGGGAGAATCCGTAGACCGTTCTTCTTTATCCAAAGATCCTGCTAATAAATTAAAGGTGGAAACAGATGCAGGAACAGCAAGAAGTGACACAGATGTCATAAATAATCAGGAAGATGCAATAATCTATGAAAAGATTCATGCGATTCCAAGTACAGAGATCGCAAAGTATACCGAGGAAGAACTACCGACCAGAAAAGATCCGTCCAAGTTACCAACTCTTGCAGATACCAGAGAAGAGGACTATCAGGCAATTATCGAAGAGATTGGTAATCTGCCCGATGGACCAGACCTGTCTCCAGTGGCAAATAAAAAGCAGGCAGCAGAGGTATCAGATTTCGTTAAGGCGAATATTACAGATGCGGTCAGTGAAATGCTCAATGCTGTAGATTTGGAGAAATATATTGAAAGTGCGCACAGATTCTATGGAACACTAGAACAATTAGAAGCAGATTTAAGTGAAAGCAGATTCCTTGCAGGAGATTTTGTGACCCAGGCAGATGTAGCACTCTATGTTTCACTGGTAAGATTCGACATCTTATATTCCAGATATTTTGGACCGGTAAAATACAGAATACAGGATTTGAAGAATGTCTCCGAGTATCTGAAAGATTTGTATCAGATCCCGGCTTTTGCACACAATACTGATTTTAATGCGATCATAAAGCAGGGACAGGCAGATCTGGAACAGAAATTGTTCCGCCCAAGCACCCACTACGACAGAGTAATTCCTGGAATTGACTTGGATGCACAGTGGAAGGTTCCAACAGAGAGAGCATATCTGTCCGAAGATCCGACTCATCCTATCTATCTGAGTAACAATCGCAGATTTGATCTGGACCCTACCTGGTATGAACTGGGAGCAGAATCACTTACCAAAGTGGAAGAAGCACCACAATGCGGCTGCGCATGCTCATTGGGTTCAAAATAATGTGAGAGGCTTGAATATCATGTTAGAAATAGAGGAAATAAAAGACAATTTTGCAAAACTGGCAGCCATAGATTCTCCTTCTTTGAAGGAACGAAGCATGGCAGACTACATCATTGCCCTTTTCAAAGAAATCGGTGTGGAGCTGACAGAAGATGACAGCGCAGCAACAACTGGCTCCACAGCAGGCAATTTGCATGGGTATGTAAAGGGTAATGGAATGGAACCAATTCTTCTGGCAGCGCACATGGATACTGTGATGCCGGCATATGGGAAAAAGGCAATATTCCATGAAAATGGTGATGTGACCAGCGATGGTACGACTGTTCTCGGAGCCGATGACCTTTCTGGTGTTGTAGAGATCTACGAGCTGGTAAAATATCTGAACCAAAATGCAGTAGAACATAGAGATATCGAATTACTTTTCACAACAGGCGAAGAACTGTATTGTGTAGGAGCAAAAGCATATCAATATGACCAGATAGTTTCTAAGGAGGCATTGGTACTGGATTTAAGTGGTGAGATCGGAACTGCAGCTTATGCAGCGCCTACCATATTGTCATTTCAGGCTAATGTACAGGGCAAAGCATCCCATGCAGGATTTAACCCTGAGGCAGGTATTCACTCCATCAAGGCAGCCTGTGAAGCGATAGCCGCACTGCCACAGGGACATATTGATAAGGAAACAACCGCCAATATCGGACTGCTCAACGGTGGCGAAGGTATCAATATCGTGCCATCATCCTGTAACATCCGAGGTGAGATCAGAAGCTTGAATCATGAAAAAGCACTCGCCACAGCACAGCAATATCGTGACACTTTCCAAAACAGTGCTGAAAAATATGGCGCAACCTTGGACTGGACACAGCAGATTGACATACAGGCATACGAAACATCAACAGAAGAATCCATCATAAGCCGATATGTAGCAGCCTGCGGACTGTGTGACGTAGAACCAAAACTCATCAAGACCTTCGGTGGAAGCGACAATAACGTATTCAGCCAACATGGAATCAAAGGCTTAGTCATTGCAAATTCCATGAATAATGTACATTCCTGCAAAGAATATGCGAATGTGTACGAAATGCAGAAAGTGATAGAAGTACTGAGAGTGCTGGTTACGGAAATTGAATAAAGAATGAATGTAGGGAAACGCTCTGAGTAGATCAGAGCGTTTTTGTGTAAGGAATTGTTTGCACTCAACGAATTAAATGTTGTATATTTATGCATTTTCTAATAAAATAAGCACGTATTTAATACATTAGCATAATAAAGTACAAAAGCAGGAGAGGAATCATTATTAGTTTATCAACAGCAGTTATTTATTAATGGGATTGCCTGGACTTGCATATCTGACCGGATTATGTGATGTAGGCTGGACAGAAATGCCAGAAGTCTTCCAGGATATTTATCCATGATTAATACACATAATGTTGAAACAGGAAATGCACAGAATTATGGTTTCCTTACTATGAAAATGTTTTATTATCGTGGACTGAAAGAATGGAACAAAGAGAAAGGGTACCTGATGGATACTTGTTTGACGGCGTAAGATAGATACAAAACGTACCTGGATTATTTTAGAATCGCATATTAAAGAAGACAAATTAAAAGCAAGAGACGGTGGGAAAGCAGTAGCTATCCGTTGAGAATATTCAAAAAGATTTGTTTTATGACATTTAAAAATGAGTATGATGAATAGATTTTAAAAGATGAAAAAATTAGAAGCTATTAGTTGTATAATTGAAAGATGAAAAACAGGGAATGTTCAGGGATGCAGATCATGTGATTTCAGATATGAGGTCAAAGTATGGACTATAAGATTGTTTTGATGAGTGATGCAGAGGAGGATCTTGATAGATTTATCACATATCTTTTGTTTGAAAAGAAAAGTGAGCAAGCTGCAAGAAATTTATTAAATGACTTTGAAGCAACAAAAACAAGTTTGGCAAATGTTGCTGATAGCCTGAAACTTTGTGATAATCCAAAATTAAGAGCATTAGGATATCGAAGAATTAATTTTTTATCACATCGATATTTTATGCTTTATCGTATTGAAAGCTTCCTGTATACTTTAAATAGGTCAAGAGATTGACG
>ULWV01028415.1_pt1 | contig 14979 bp, 15 predicted proteins | sample 1960651 | NCBI WGS metagenome assembly ULWV01 (sample SAMEA4835820, study PRJEB28245) | human gut metagenome | biome: gut microbiome; material: fecal sample | place: Denmark | collected 2008
ACACTTTTAAATAAAAAAATCAAATTTATGAGAGCCAATTATAGACAATTAATGAAAAATATTGTAAACTATAGAAAGAATAAAATAAAAATAAATATTAGATTAAATATTGTATATACATAGTGAAAGGACGTGAAAAAATGGCAATATATGTAATAGGAGATTTACACTTATCATTTAACACAAATAAACCAATGGACATATTCGGAAAAAACTGGCAAAACTATGAAGAAAAAATAAAACAAGACTGGCTATCAAAAGTAAAACCAGAAGATGCAGTAATATTGCCAGGAGATTTTTCATGGGCAATGTATTTAGATGAAACAGATAAAGACTTTGAATTTATAAACAATTTGCATGGAAAGAAAATCTTATTAAAGGGAAATCATGATTATTGGTGGACAACAGTAACAAGTATGAGAAGATACATACAAGAACAAGGATTTGAAAATATAGATTTTTTATATAATAATAGTTATGAGTTTGAAAACAAGATAATAGTAGGAACAAAAGGATGGAATATTTCAGAAGACCAAGAGGATATTAGATTAACAAAAAGAGAAGTTACAAGATTAGAATTATCAATAAAAGATGGAATATTAAAATATGGAGAAAATAAAGAAATAATAGTATTTATGCATTATCCACCATTGACAAAAAATTATATAGATACAGAATATACAAGATTGATGAGAAAATATAATATCAAAAGATGTTATTATGGACATTTACATGCAAATTCAATATTGGATGCAGTAGAAGGAAATGTGAATGGAATTGAATATAAATTAGTAAGTAGTGACGGATTAGATTTTAAATTATTGAAAATTTAAAAATTAGGGATTGTGGGGACGGGTCTTTAATCCCGTGAAATTTTTCGGGATTAAAGACCCGTCCCCCAATCCCGAAAAAATGGAGATAAAAAATGGATTTAACAGAAGATGTAAAATATATAAAAGGAGTAGGTCCTAATAGGGTAGCTCTATTAAATAAGATAGGAATATATAATGTAAAGGATTTGATTACATATTATCCAAGAGGATATGAAGATAGAAGCAAACCAAAAAATATATGTGAATGTGCAAATGGTGAAGTTGCGTTAATAGAAGCTGTTGCAATGTCAAGATTAATAGATACGAGAATAAGCAAAGGAAGAACAATGCAAAAGTTACCTGTTGTAGATGAAACAGGACAAGCAGTGATAACATGGTTTAATCAACCATATTTGAAATCAAAGTTTCAAATGAGAAAAAGATATAGATTTTATGGAAAAGTTGAGTTTCAATATGGAAAAATAACAATGAATTCACCAGTATTTGATGAAATAGAAAATTCAAATAATACTGGGAAAATAATCCCAATTTATCCATTGACATTTAGTTTAACTCAAAATACTTTAAGAAAAATAATTGAAAACGGGTTACAAAAAGTAAAGGAACAAGGGGGATTAACAGAGACTTTACCAGATTATATATTAAATGAGTATAAATTAGAAAATGCAAATAAAGCAAATTATGATATACATTTTCCACATGATTTTGATGATTTCAAAAAAGCAAGAAGAAGATTGGTTTTTGAAGAATTACTAACAACACAATTGGCATTACTACAATTAAAGAATAGTAATTTAACAGATAAAAAAGGAATCACATTTGATAAAAATGTAAAGATGTCAGATGTAATAAATACATTACCATTTAAATTGACAAAAGCTCAATTGCGAGTATTGCAAGAAATTGACGAAAATATGGAATCAGAAAAATCAATGAATAGACTTTTACAGGGTGATGTTGGTTCAGGAAAAACTGTTGTTGCAATGATAACAGCATATAAAGCAGTAAAATCTGGATATCAAGCAGCAATTTTAGCGCCAACTGCAATACTTGCAACACAACATATGGTTAACTTTGAAAAAATGCTAAATCAATTTGGTATTAAATGTGAATTATTAATATCAGGTATCAGCAAAAAGAAAAAAGAAGATATTTTGGAAAGACTAAAAAATGGTGATATAGATATATTAATTGGAACACATGCAATGCTAGAAGAAAACGTTGAATTTAAAAAATTGGGATTAGTTGTTACAGATGAACAACATAGATTTGGCGTAAAACAAAGAACTAAAATTGCACAAAAAGGTCAAAATCCAGATGTTCTAGTAATGTCGGCAACACCAATTCCAAGAACACTTGCATTGATTTTATATGGAGATTTGGATATATCTATAATTGATGAACTTCCACCAAATAGAAAAACAATAGAAACATTTGCTGTTACAAATAGAATGGAAGAGAGAATAAATAATTTTATAAAAAAACAAATTGATGAGGGTAGACAAGCCTATATTGTATGTCCATTAGTTGAAGAAAGTGAAGAAGAGGATACAGATCTTAAGGCTGCTACAACATTATATGAAAAATGCAAAGAAGAGACATTTCCTGATTATAGAGTTGAGTATATACATGGAAAAATGAGACCAAAAGAGAAAGATGAAATAATGGAAAGATTTAAAAATAAGGAAATAGATATACTTATTTCTACAACTGTAATTGAGGTAGGTGTTGATGTACCAAATGCAAATATAATGGTAATTGAAGATGCGGAAAGATTTGGATTAGCACAATTACATCAATTACGTGGAAGAGTTGGTCGTGGAGAGTATAAATCATATTGTGTTTTGAAATTTAAAGGTAAAGGTCAAAATACAAAGGAAAGAATGAAAATTATGTGTGAGACTAATGATGGTTTTCTTATTTCTCAAAAAGATTTGGAATTAAGAGGCTCCGGTGATTTTTTTGGTACAATGCAACATGGTATTCCAGATTTTAAGATTGCTAATTTGTTTACAGATATGGATATTTTGAAATTGGCTCAAGAAGCGGCTGTAAAGATTGTAAGTGATGATCCTAAATTGGAAAAAGAAGAAAATAAATTGTTGAAACTGTCTGTTAAAAATAAGTTTACAGATAGGATTGAAATATAATTATTTATAAGTTTTATATTGCATATGGAATTTAATAATTTATTTATTTTTCGTTGCCCCATTCTAAAAATTCTAACAAAAGTTTTTTAAACTTTTGAGAATTTTTGAACGGTCCCCACGAATTACTTCAAAATAAATAAGTTATTAAATTCCACATATAATAAAAAATATAAAAAATGGAGGAGAAAAAATGATAATATTTGGAATAGATATAAGAGTATATTTTTTACTATTTTTAACATATTCTGTTGCAGGATGGTGTATGGAAGTAGTAGGAAAATTAATAGAAAAAAAGAAATTTATAAATAGAGGATTTTTAATAGGACCATATTGCCCAATATATGGAACAGGAGCAATATTAATAACATTTTTGTTAAAAAAATATGTACCAGACCCATTTGCATTGTTTGTAATGGCAATTTTAGTTTGTGGAACACTAGAATATTTAACAAGCTATTTTATGGAAAAAATCTATCATGCAAGATGGTGGGATTATAGTCAAAGAAAATTTAATATAAATGGAAGAGTTTGTTTAAATACAATAATTCCATTTGGTTTATTAGGAATGTTTATAATGTATGTTTCAAATCCATTTTTAATTGGTAAATTTGAGGCGTTACCAGAGTTAGCTTTAAATATATTATTTTGGGCATTGTTAGCAATATATTTATTAGATAATATAGTTTCAACAAATGTAATTAGCTATGTAGGAAAAACAACAAAAGAATTTGGAAAGAACTTAGATAATACTGAAGAAATAACAAATAAGGTAAAAGAAGCATTATTAAACAAAGCTGGATTATATAGAAGATTGTTAGATGCATATCCAAAAGTTCAATCAATAAAAGTAAAAATAAAAGAGAAAAAAGATGAAATTAAAAGACAAGTTGTAGAGCAAACAGATGAATTTAAAGAAAATATGAATAAACAAAAGAAAGAAATTATGGATAAAGTGGGTGATTTAAAAGAATTGCCTAAAAAAACAAAAAATAAAAGGGAAAAAGGCAGTAAATAAAATGTATATTTAAATATACAGAGAACATAATTATAGAAAAGTAAAGGAAAAGAAAAATGGAAAAATTAAAATTGAAGATTTCTAAAAGAATGAAACAATTTAATATAATTTTAAAAAATAGTGGGGAAGATCATATAAGTGAATATTCAGCACAATGTTCATATTATACAATATTATCATTTATACCATTTATTATTTTATTAATAACATTAATACAATATACAAATATACAACAACAAACATTATTTGATGTAATCTCAAAAATAATACCATCAAGTATGAATGAATTTGTAATAGGAATTGTAAGAGAAGTATACTCAAAATCAATAGGAACAATATCAATATCAATTATATTTACATTATGGTCAGCTGGAAAAGGATTATTTGCATTAACAAAAGGGTTACATTCAGTATATAATACTGATGAAGATAACGGAAAATCAGTTATATATTTAAGAATAATGGCATTGATAGAAACAATAGTATTTATAGTATTAATAATGTTAGGAATGGTTTTATTAGTATTTGGAAATAGCTTAAAATCAATAATGCAACAACATTTTGGAGCCTTAGAAAATTTTAGTGCATTTTCGCAAATAGCAACAGAACTTGGCTTTATATTTGTAACATTTGTAATATTTTTATTTTTATATAGATTTATGCCAAAACATAAAGTTACATTTAAAAGCCAAATTCCTGGAGCTATATTTGGTGCTCTTGCACTTAATATAATATCATTTGTATTTTCTAAATACTTAGATATTTTTAAGGGATTTTCTATAACATATGGAAGTTTAACAACATTGATGCTTATTATGATGTGGACATATTCTTGTTTTTATTCACTATTTTTAGGTGCAGAATTAAATAAATTTATATATAAGATTAAAATAAAACATCAATAACATTTACACTAATAAAAAAATCAACTTTTCTAAAAATTAATTTTATATAATGCTATTGAAATATTATTTTTTGTAGAAGATGCTGTTATTTTTATGTCAAAACCTGTATTGTTTTTAAATTTAAAATCATAACTTCCATAAGCAACGGCAGCATCTTTGCCTTGAGAGATATAAGGAACTTTATTACTATGTTCATGTCTTTCAGTAACATCTAAATTAGAAACTTTTAAAACAGCATTGTATAAAGTAGTGCTTACTTGACAATTGCCTCCACCAAGGCCTTTTTTCTTATTACCATCTTTGTCAAAAATATCAGCTTCTTGATATCCTTTTGCAGATGTAGCTGGACCGAGAGTACTACAAAAAGAGAATGTTGTATTGTTTTTTACAATTGTATTATTTAAATTAGAACAAGTTATTGAAACATTATTTTGTCTAGCAGAATCTTTGTTATAAATTTTTGTTGAAAAAGAAGATAAGATTTCTTCTTTTTTTTGTGTTTCATTTTCTACTGTAGTATTAGAAGAGGTATCATTTACAATATTATTAGAGCTATTTTCTACATTATTGGAAATACTATTATTTGAGGAATGATTAACATTATTATTTGATTGTTGTTCATTAGCAGAAGTTTTACTTGCCGAATAATTTGAGTTATTTGAATTTTTATTTTTTGAAAATAGATATATACCAATTCCAATACATATTATTAATAAAATTGATAATATAATCCATGTTTTATTATTTTTCATTTTTATCACCATTTTTAGTGTAACCAAAAAAAGTCATAAAATACAATAATTTGAATATAATATAACATGTCCTTTTGGATATGAATTATTGATATTTTGATTAGGAGATAAAATGAAAAATATAGATGAAATTTTAAGATATTTTCCAAATAAGATATATCAAATTTTTTTTAATTTATTCCAAGAAAATAATAAAATATTAGAAGAATTACAAGAAATTAGAATGAGGGCAGAAAAACCAATAATTTTAAAGTTACGTGAAAGAGATTTTATATTACAGTACAATATAACTCAATCGGAGATATTGCAAATAGTAGAAAGGTTATGTGAAAATTCAATATATGCATATAAAAATCAAATTTGTGAAGGTTTTATAACAATTAAAGGAGGACATCGTGTTGGTTTAACAGGTTCATGTGTTATAGAAAATGGAAAAATAACGAATGTAAAATATATATCAAGTTTGAATATTAGAATAGCTAGAGAGGTTTTAAATTGTAGTACACGAGTATTAAGAGAGATAATTGATATAGAAAATAAATCAATTTATAATACAATTCTTGTTGCTCCGCCTGGTAGAGGAAAGACGACTATGCTACGTGATGTTATACGAAGGTTAAGTAATGGAATTGATGAGATTAATTTTAAGGGGAAGACATGTGGTGTTGTTGATGAAAGAGGAGAAATTGCAGCAATGTATAAGGGGATTTCTCAAAATGATGTTGGTATAAGAACTGATGTTATTGAAAATGTTGATAAAAATCAGGGAATACATATGCTTATTAGAACTATGGCTCCTGAGATAATTGCTTGTGATGAAATTGGGAGTAAAAGTGATGTTGAGGCTATTCATTATGCGTTGTATTCAGGTGTTAAAGGTGTTTTTACTATGCATGGAAAAAATATAGAAGATATTAAAAATAATAAACAAATTTATGAATTAATTGAAAATAGAGAAATACAAAAAGTGGTATTTTTATGAATTTTCATTGACATTTTGTCAAAATAACAGTATAATATAAATGTATTATTTTGAGAAGGAGATAAGTTATGCTAAAAAAATATTGGAAAAAGATAGGAATGTTAATATTAATAATAGCATGTGTATTTAATGTAATGGGTAAGCTAGTACATAAATTATCATTAAATAAAGAAATGTTACAATCTGCACAATATATATTTAGTGAACAAAAAAATAACAATAACCAAAAATAATACTTGAAAAAATTTTGATAATATGTTATTATAAAAAACAGTCATGTTATAAAAAACGAAAAAGAGGTGAAATTGAAATGAAAGAAGGAATACATCCAGAATACAACCAAACAACAATCACATGTGCATGTGGAAATGTTTTAGAAGTTGGTTCAACAAAAAAAGATATAAAAGTAGATGTTTGTTCAAAATGTCATCCATACTGGACAGGTAACTTAAGACAAGAAACAGTTGGTGGAAGAGCAGACAAATTCAAAAAGAAATATGGACTTGCATAAGTCAACAAAAAGTAGCTACAAAGCTACTCTTTTTTTGTCTTAAAAGCTTTACTTTTTGAAAAAAATAATTTAAAATTAACATATAAAAAGACAAAAGAAAGAAGGATTAAAAATGGCAAATGTATGTGACTATGTAAAATGGAGAGGAGACTTGAGTTTAGAACAATCTAAATTTAATGAAATAGATAATTTAATATTATCAAGATTTTCATACTTTCCATTTGATAAAATAATAAAAGAAAATGAAGTTGTAACAATAAAAGAATTAAGTGAAAGATTTAAAAAACAAGATATAAGCAAATTGCCAATTTTATGGAAAGATGATATAGACTTATTTCCACTAATGGGAAAATCAGAAAGATTTGGAACGTTATTAGCAACAAAATATATTAACAAAATTGACCCAGAGCAGGAAAAACAATTTTCAGCAATAACAGTATTTATGCCAGATGATACAATATTTGTATCATATAGAGGAACAGACAACACAATAGTAGGCTGGAAAGAAGATTTTAATATGAGCTTCAAAAGTCACATAGCATCACAATTATCAGCAAAAAAATATCTTGAAATGATAGCAAAAGAATATCCAGATAAAAAAATAAGAATAGGTGGACATTCAAAAGGTGGAAATATAGCAGTATATGCTGCAACATTTGTTAATCAAGAAATAAAAGATAGAATAATCAATGTATATAATAACGATGGACCTGGATTTTGTGATGATGTAATAGAAACTCCAGAATATCAAGACATGATAAAAAAAGTTCATACATATATTCCGCAGTCTTCTGTTATTGGACGATTAATGAATCATAGAGAGAAATATACTGTTGTAGAGAGTGTTCAAAAAGGAATAATGCAACATGATTTGTATAGTTGGCAAGTTATTGGTACTGAATTTGTTACTTTAGAAGAAGTTACAAATGGAAGTGAATTTGTTGATAAGACAATTAAAAATTGGCTTGAAAATGTTGAACCCGAAAAAAGAGAACAAGTTATAGATGTTGTTTTTGATATTTTAAATACAACAGATGCTCAGACTATGAAAGAAATTAAATCTAATTGGTTTTCTAATGCTAGAACAATGATGACTTCTTATAAAAATATTGATAATGAAACTAAAGATATGATTTGGAAAGCAGTTGGTGAATTATTAAAAAGTGCAAAAAATAATATCTTTGAGGATTTTCCAAAATTGCCAGAAAAAGAACAAAAACGGACGCTAATATATATAGTAAGCTAGGAGTGCTTTTCTATAATATAAAAAAGAATCACAATGTGATTCTTTTTTGTTTTAAACTATCCAATGTTCCATACCTTCAACTGCATGATTTACTTCATCATAAGACAAGTTAAAAAGAATTGCTACCATTTCACATGATGCCTCATAATAAGTATAACTGCAATACTCTTTTTTTGATTTTAAAAGCGAGATTGCTTGTTCTAATGTACATGTAGATGAGAGTGCTGCTTTTTGCTTTTTTTCAGCATAAATTTCATAATTGCTTTTACTCATATAGTTTTCCTCCATAGATGTTGTTTGAATAGTTGATAAAAAATTTTGTGTGGAGATATTATAACATATTTTTTAAAATTTGCCAATAAAAACTTTTACCAAACTCTTGTTTTTACTTTTGAATTATAGTATAATGAGAATGTCCTCAAAAGGACACCCGAAAGAAAAAGGATATACTAAAAAATGGGGGAATAAAAATGAATGATAAAATAATAATAAAAGGCGCAAAAGAACATAACTTAAAAAATATAAATTTAGAAATTCCAAGAGATAAAATGGTGGTAATAACAGGACTTTCAGGCTCAGGTAAATCTTCATTAGCATTTGATACATTATATGCAGAAGGACAAAGAAGATATGTAGAAAGTTTATCTTCATATGCAAGACAATTCTTAGGGATAATGGAAAAACCAGATGTCGAGTCAATTGAAGGTTTATCACCTGCTATATCAATAGACCAAAAAACTACATCGAAGAATCCACGTTCAACAGTTGGAACAGTAACAGAAATATATGATTATATTCGTTTATTATATGCAAATATAGGTGTACCATATTGCCCAAACTGTGGTAAAAAAATTGAAAAACAATCAATTGACCAAATTGTTGATAATATTATGGAACTTGAGGAAGGCACGAAAATTCAAATATTGGCACCGGTTGTCAGAAGTAGAAAAGGTGAATTCGTTAAGCAATTAGAAGGATACCAAAAAGATGGCTTTGTAAGAGCAAGAATTGATGGTGAAGTTTATGATTTATCAGATGAAATAAAATTAGATAAAAACAAAAAACATGAAATTGAATTAGTTGTAGACAGATTAGTTGTAAAACCAGAAATAAGAAGTAGACTTACAGAATCTGTTGAAATTGCTTTGAAACATGCTGATAATTTGGTGTTAGTAAATGTTATAACAAAAGAGGAAAACAAAACAGTTTTATATAGCTCAAACTATGCGTGTCCTGACTGCGGTTTCAGTTTTCCAGAAATCACACCAAGAATGTTTTCATTCAACAACCCATATGGTGCCTGTCCTACTTGTATGGGTATAGGATATTTAATGAAAATGGATGAAGATTTAATAGTCCCAGACAAAAACAAAACATTATATGATGGAATAAAAGCATTTGGTTCAAGTACAATGAAAAAGGGCGATACAATGGCCAAAATGTATTTTGAAAGCATTGGAAAACATTATGGCGTTGAAATAAAAGGAGTTCCAATTAAGAAATTACCACGATGGTTTATGGAAAAAATCTTATATGGTACAGGTGACGAAAAAATTGACTTTGAATATTCATCTGCTGCCGGTGTAAGAAAGTTTACTGCACCATTTGAGGGAGTTTTGCCAACACTTGACAGACGTCATAGTGAAACAAAATCACAAGGAATGAGAGCATTTTATGAGATGTATATGACAAACTCTCATTGCCATACTTGTAATGGAGCACGTTTAAAGAAAGAAATATTATGTATCAAAATAAATGGTAAAAACATAAATGAAGTTACAGATATGTCAATCAAGGCATTAAAAGAATTTTTAGGTACATTAAAATTAACAGAAAAAGAAGCAATGATTGCAGACATGATTTTAAAAGAAATAAATAAAAGGCTTCAATTTTTAATAGATGTAGGGCTTGAATATTTAACACTTTCAAGAAGTGCTGGAACATTATCAGGAGGAGAAGCACAACGTATTCGTTTAGCAACTCAAATAGGTTCAGGACTTACAGGGGTTATGTATATTTTGGATGAACCAAGTATAGGACTACATCAAAGAGATAATGATAAATTAATTGCAACACTTAAAAAGTTGAGAGATTTGGGAAATACTTTATTAATTGTAGAACATGATGAAGATACAATGTATGCGGCAGATCAAATTATTGATATTGGTCCAGGTGCTGGTGTACATGGTGGAAATGTTATGGCACAAGGTACAGCAGAAGAAGTAAAATTAGTAAAAGATTCTGTTACAGGCCAATATTTAAGTGGTAGAAAGAAAATAGAAGTTCCTAAAAAAAGAAGAAAAATTGTAAAATCAAAAGCAATTGAAGTGAAAAATGCAACAGAAAATAACTTGAAAAATATAAGTGTAAAATTCCCATTAGGAGTATTTACATGTGTTACAGGGGTTTCAGGCTCAGGAAAATCAACATTAGTAAATGAAGTTTTATATAAAACAATTGCAAAAGAATTAAATGGTTCATCAGAAAAACCAGGAAAATGCAAAGAAGTAAAAGGATTAGAGAACATAGACAAAATAATAAATATAGACCAATCACCAATAGGAAGAACACCACGTTCAAACCCTGCAACATATACAGGAGTATTTGATTTAATTAGAGATATTTTTGCAGGAACAAATGAAGCCAAATTGCGTGGATTTGAAAAAGGAAGATTTAGTTTCAATGTAGCAGGTGGAAGATGCGAAAGCTGTAATGGTGACGGAGTTCACAAAATTGAAATGCACTTTTTGCCAGATGTCTATGTACCATGTGAAGTATGTAAAGGAAAGAGATATAACAGAGAAACACTAGAGGTTAAATATAAAGGTAAAAACATAGCAGATGTGCTTGACATGACAGTTGAAGAAGCATTAGAATTTTTTGATAAAATACCAAAAATAAAACAAAAGATTCAAACTTTATATGATGTAGGGCTAGGATATATCAAGCTAGGACAACCATCAACAACATTATCTGGTGGTGAAGCACAAAGAGTTAAACTTGCAACAGAACTTTCAAAAAGAGCAACAGGAAAAACTTTATATATTTTGGATGAGCCAACTACAGGTCTTCATATTGCTGATGTTCATAGATTAGTTGATATTTTACAAAGATTAGTTGATACGGGAAATACAATTATTGTTATTGAACATAATCTTGACCTAATAAAAACTTGTGATCATATTATTGATTTGGGTCCAGAAGGTGGAGATGGTGGCGGACAGATTGTTGCTGTTGGTACACCTGAACAGATTTGTAAGAATGAACAAAGTTATACTGGTAAGTTTTTGAAGAAGTATTTGGAATAAAAAATCATAACAATCTATAAAACGATTGTTATGATTTTTGCATTACTGTTCATTTTTTAGTGCCTTTTTTAGCTTACTCCGCCTTATTTGTATTGCTTTTACAGAATGGTGTATTATTGCAGATAATTCTGAATCTGGAATATCATGTTTTAATACTTTTTCATCCTGTTCAGAAGTCCAGAAGCTTGGTGGGTAAATTGCGGTTTTTCTATAATATCTCTTCCGTTGTTTCTTTCTGGTTTTAGTAAATTTTTCCATATCCGCATAGTCTTCTTTTCTTAATGGCATATAGAAACCTCCTCTTAACACAAATTATTGTTTTTAAGTAAAAAAAATTATAATTTATTATAACATGAAATATATTAAAAAGTCAAAAATTCTTGATAAAAATACACTTAAAGTGTATAATATCAATAGAAAGTGAGGAGCTTTTATGATTAAAGATAATTTATTAGAAATATTACATGAAATGGAAGAAGTTACAAAATTATTCAAATTAGAACCATTTGATATATACCTAATTGGTGGTGGAGCATGTATACTTGGAGAATATACAACAAGGGCAACACTTGATATAGATTTTGTTGATTTAGGTTATCCTGCAAAATATGGAAAAGTATTCGTATTATTAAGAGACTATGATATGCTGGAATACCAAAGCACAATTCTTTCACCAAATTATAAAGAAAGAGCAACAAAATTAGAAGAATTTAAATATATAAATGTTTATATTTTATCAAAAGAAGATGTAGCCGTTAGTAAAATAATAAGATTAGCAGAAAAAGATATTGAAGATTTAAATCAAATAATACCAAAATGTGATAAAAAAATTTTAAATAATGTTATAGAAGAAGTATTAAATAGAGAAGATTTATTTGATAGCAAAAAAAATGAATTTGTAAAAAAATTAAAAATTTTTAGGGAGAAATACAATGTATAGAATTTTTTGTGAAAGCTATGAAAATTTTATAGAATCAATGGATGGAGATAATTATAGATTACAAATTTCAAAACCATTTGAATTACTAGTAGATATAGATAAATACAATAAAGAACAAAAAAAACAAAGTGAATTATATAAAAAATTATGTGATTTAATGGAATTTATGAAAAATAATGTTAAAAGATTTCCTAAATTAAAGGCATTTTTATGGACATTGGATTCAAGAAATATAAGAGCACAAAAATATGGTGTGTCAAAAGAAGAAGATCTTGAGGAACAAACAAAATTAATAAATTCTTTTTTGAAATTAGCATATTGGTATTAAAAATTGACATTTTATGTTGATTGATGATATAATATACATGCAACAAAAAAATATGATAAATTAGCAGTAAATATTATCTACAATTGGAGGTAAAAAAATGAAGCTTTTTATTAATGATGCAATATTACGGGAAGAATGCAGTGAAATAAAAAAAATAGAAAATCACGAAATAGAATTAGTGATTCCTAATTATCTTGAAGATAAAGGAAAATGTGAAGATATAAAATTTTTATTTCAAACCGCATCAATGAACCAAGAAGATATATTATTAGATAATATATCTTTAAAAAAAATTAATAAAAATGTATATTGCATTAGAAATAGTAATAAAACTGAAAAATGCATGTATGCATTACTTAGAAGTCAGGAAATAGTACCGGATGATGTTTTCATTCCTGTAGCAGAAAAAGATAAAATAAAAGTCTTGAGAAAAATATGTTTAGATGATATGGAAGTAGATATGGGCTTTTTTTTATCAAATGTTTATTTATTAGAAATAAAATTAAAAACTGAAGAAGAAGTACCAATATATTTGGCAGGGAAAGACTCCAAAGATTTTTCACGGTATTATATTTTTTCAAGAAAAAGAAATGGAGAATATAAAGTTTCTAATAAATATAATAAACATATATCTACTAAAGAATGTGAAATGATATCATTATCAGATCTTTAGTGAAAGGAAAATCATAATTACTTACAAAATGGGTAGTTATGATTTTTTTATTTTAATAAAAGTAGTGCTATCAATAATTTTATATGATGTGAATTGTAACAATATTTTATAAGTAACCGTAATAAATTCAAAAAATCACTAGACAAAAATAACAAAAAGATATATAATAAGTGCATAAAAAATGAAATACAAAATAAAAACAAAGAAAAAGAAAAGTACATTTAACACTAATTTAAAGAGAATAGAAGTCAAAGGCTGTAAACTTCTAAAATAAAGATAAATGGAAAGTAACTTTGGAGTTGATAATCCGAAAATAAACTCAAGATTATCCGTAATACTGCGTTAAAGTAAAAGAGATATTATTTAAAATCAAGTAATTGACACAAAATGTTAACAATATAAATTTGAATAATAATTAAGGTGGTACCGTGAGATATAAACTCGCCCTTATGCTAAACAATAGCATATTGGCGAGTTTTTGTGTACAAAAAGAGAGATTTTTAAATTTCAATTCTTCATTGTAAAAAAAGGGATTAAAGACCCGTCCCCCAATCCCTAAAAAATTTCGAATCGTGTCATATAAAATATAAAAAGGAGGTTCAAAATGTTAACAATTCAAACAAAAAAATCAGGAGCTGAACTAACAAGTATACAATATAATGGTAAAGAAATGCTATTTCAAGGAGCAAAAGTACTAGACGGTAATGGCAGTATATATTGGAAAAGGCAAGCACCAATATTATTTCCAATAGTAGGTCAACTTAAAAATTCTCAAACCCAAATAGAGGATAAAACATATGAAATGTCACAACATGGATTTGCAAGAGATATGGATTTTGAAGAGATATCAAAAACAGAAAATGAGCATCACTATATTTTAAAATATAATGAGGAAACACTAAAAAAATATCCATATAAATTTGAATTACATATTATATATGAAATAATAGGAGATACTTTAACAGTAACCTATAAAGTAAAAAATATTGATGATAAAACAATATATTTTGGATTAGGAGGACATCCGGCATTTAATTGCAACTATAATAATGGTGAATATGAAATTGCTTTTTCAGAACAGGAAGATGAAATTGAATTTTTAAAATTGAAAAATGGTTTAATAGATACAGAAAAGGCTCAAAATATTTTACAAGATAACAAAATTTATTTAAAAGAAGATACTTTTGATAATGATGCAGTAATTATGAAAAATTTAAAATCAAATAAAGTTACTTTACAAAATCATAGAACAAATCAAAAGATATTAGAATTTGATTTTACAGGATTTCCATATCTTGCGTTATGGTCAAAAAGAGGAGCTCCATTTGTTTGCATT